>ERZ827156.1176-NODE-1176-length-32578-cov-12.061526_pt1 | contig 32578 bp, 33 predicted proteins | sample MGYA00519919_ERZ827156 | MGnify/ENA primary metagenome ERZ827156 (study PRJEB31778, sample SAMEA3449269) | human gut metagenome | biome: human gut; feature: human-associated habitat; material: faeces | place: United Kingdom | collected 2010/2012 ...
CAAAGAATTTTTGAATTAAATTCAATTCTAAAAAATTTTGAAAATAATTATTTTTCATAAAAATAGCTAAAAGCTAGTATAAATTTAAACGTTACACCAACTTTTAATTCGTTATAACATTTAATATTATACATGCTTTTAGCCTATTTATCAACAAAAACTTTTTGACAGCTTTCGACACAATTTAACAAACCTTAAATATAAAGTTATTATATTTAATATTCATCTCTTATCAATAGTTGTGTTAAAAATGATTTAATTAACAAACTCTATTGCTGTTATTTATACAGCCCAAGAGTTTCAAGCTTTTTTGTCATTTGAATTACCTCACTTTTTTCTTTTTTTCCTTCTATGGTTTTAATTTTATATAATTACTCCAAAAAAGTCAAGCTTTTTGAAAAAATTTTTTCAAGACGTTCTATTAAATTATATCAACCTTTTTCAAATGTCTTAACTTATATTTTCCACATTTAAAACAAACCTCAATAACATCAAACCTAACAAAAGCATTTTCCAAATTATGAATATATAAATAATATTTAGTAGTTTTATAAATATGTTTTTTCTTTACTTCATTTACTGCTTCTGCTGGATTGCCATAAAAATTCGAACTTCTAGTTTTTACTTCAACAAAAACATACTCTGTTCCATCTTTTGCAATAATATCAATTTCCCCCTGTCTTGATAAAAAATTCCTTTCAATTATTTTATACCCTATTTTTTCTAAATAATTACATGCCACATCTTCTCCACAACTTCCTAATTCTTTTTTCTGCAAACCTTCATTCCCACTTTCAAATTTTTATATACCTATTACCTGCAACTTTTTTAATTTTACCCTCTAGCTCTAACATTGTTAATTTAACCATAAGTTCACTTAAACTAATTTTTGTTTTCTTCATAATATAATCTATATCCTTTGGCTCATCATCAATAATACAATATAAATCTTTATACTCTTTGGGGACTTGCTCTTTTTTTACTTTATTTTTCTTTCTTTCCTTTTTTCTTTCTAAAAAATTATAATTTGAAATTATATCATTTGGAGAAATAGCCATTTTATAGCCTTTTTGTATTAATATATTAGTTCCTAAACTTTTAATATTATCTAAACTTCCCGGAATACAAAAAACATCCCTTTCAGCTTCTTTAGCTATTCTTGCAGTAACAGTTGTTCCACTCCTATAAGCCGCTTCTATAACTAAAGTTGCAATAGATAAACCTGCAACAATTCTATTTCTTTCTAAAAACTTTTGATATTCTGCTTTAGTTTTACTTTCATATTCAGAAATAACAGTACCACCATTTTTTAAAATCTGTTTAAAAAGTTCTTTGTGTTCACTTGGAAAAATATTATTTAAACCACATGGTAAAACAGCAATTGTTTTCATATTAGAATTTAAAGCTTGTCTATGTGCAATTCCATCTATTCCTAATGCTAAACCACTAACTATTGTTATATCATATTTTGAAAATTTTTTTATAAAACTTTCACACCATCTTTTGCCATATTCTGTGCACTCTCTTGAGCCAACAACAGAAATACAATTAGAATTCAAATTATCTAAATTCCCATCTACAAACAATTTTTTAGGAGGATTTTTTATCTTTTTTAACATATTAGGATAAATGTCATCATTTATATATATTTCTTTCAAAACTTAACCTCTCTTCCAATATTTTCTATCTAAATTTCTGTATTGAATTGCCTCTGCTACGTGCTTTTGCTCAATCTTTTCAGAACTATCTAAATCTGCAATCGTTCTTGCAACTTTTAAAATTCTACCATATGCTCTTCCACTTAAACCTAATCTTTCAAATGCCATTTCTAATATTATTTTACTATTTTTATCTAACTTGCAATATCGTTCTATTAAATTTGGTGTCAATTCACTATTTGAATAAATATTTAACCCTTTATATCTTTCTAGCTGAATTTTCCTTGCATTATTTACTCTTTTCTTAATCTCTGCTGATGATTCCACCTTTTCATCAGAGCTAACTTTTTTATACTCTACCGGTTTAACTTCTATATGTAAGTCAATTCTATCTAATAATGGTCCACTCACTTGCCCTATATATTTTTGAATTGAGCTTTCCTTGCAGTTACATTTACTATCATCTGTTCCATAATATCCACACGGACAAGGATTCATGCTGGCAATTAGCATAAAATTACAAGGATATGTAAGAGTTGAATTAACTCTACTTATTGTAACATTCCCATCTTCTAATGGTCCTCTTAATACTTCTAAAGTACTTTTTTTAAATTCTGGCAATTCATCTAAAAATAATACTCCAAAATGTGCTAGACTAATTTCTCCTGGTTTAGGAATTCTGCCTCCCCCAATTATTGAAACAGGCGAACTAGTATGATGTGGTCTTCTAAAAGGTCTAATTGTTCTTAACCCTCCTCCTTTTTCAATTTCACCTGAAATGCTATGGATTTTCGTTATTTCTAAAGCTTCTTCAAATGTTAAATCTGGAAGAATAGTTATTAATCTTTCAGAAAGCATTGTCTTTCCAGACCCTGGACTTCCAATAAGCAAACAATTATGTCCTCCTGCAGCAGCTATTTCTAATGCTCTTTTTGCATTTTCTTGCCCTTTTACTTCTGAAAAGTCCACCATATATCTATTTTCATTTTCTAAGTTAAAATTATTTAATGAATTATTTTTATTTATTACTTTTTTGCCTTTTATGTAATTGATAACATCTAATAAATTTGTTACTGGAATAATATCAATACCTTTTATAATTGAAGCTTCAACTTCATTTTCTTTTGGAATTATTACTTTTTTTATCCCCAATTTCATTGCTTCTATACACATCGGAAGAACCCCATTTATACTATTAATTTTGCCATCTAAAGATAATTCTCCTAAAAATATGGTTTTTTCAAAATCCTTTAATGTGGTTTTATCTAGCTCTTCTATTGCAATCAATATTCCTATTGCCATTGGCAAGTCAAAAAAAGTACCTTCTTTCCTTATATCAGCTGGTGCCAAATTAATAATAATTTTTCTACTTGGAAAATCAATACCAGAATTTTTTATTGCTGCTTTTACTCTTTCTTTTGCTTCTTTTACTCTTGTATCTGGAAGCCCAACAATATCAAAACTTGGTAACCCTCCTGATACATCACTTTGAACCTCTACTAAATATCCATTAAGTCCTTCTAAAGACATGCTCTTTACTAATGAAAACATAAAATGCTCCTCCTTCTAGTTAATAATTTTTAATAAATATATTGATTTTTAACTTTAATTACTATAAAATAAATGTATTAAATTTTAAGTATGGTGATTTTAATGAATAAAAAAGGAAAAAAAATAGCTAAAAAAATAAAAAATAATGTTTTAAAATCTAAAACAGATACTAAAATAGCTCAAATGAAAAATAATCTTAATATAGAAAATGTTATTTCAACTAAAAAGTTAAAAATTTTTTTAGGATTTATAATTTTTGTACTGATATTATTAATTTTAAGATTATTTTATTTACAAATATTTGACGGCTCGCACCTTTCTTCTCTTGCAAGTAAACAGCAAGTAATTAATGAAGAAATAAGCAGTAAACGTGGAAATATTTATGACGCTACAGGTGCTTCTCTTGCAATTAGCGAAACTGTTGATACTGTTTCAATTAACCCAAAAAAAATAAAAGGTAAAACAGATGAAGATACAAAAAAATTAAAAGAAAAAATTGCAAAAGGTCTGTCAGAAATTTTTGAATTAGACTATGATGAAACATTAAATAAAGTAAATAGCAATTCTCCAACAGAAACAATTATAAAAAAAGTTGAAGAAACTAAAATAGATAAACTAAAAGCATGGATGAAGGAAAATAAGGTTACTACGGGAATTAATATAGATGAAGATACAAGGAGATATTACCCAAATTCCACTCTAGCTTCAAATGTAATTGGAGTTTGTGGTACAGACAACCAAGGTTTATCAGGTATAGAATTTTCTTATGACTCTATTTTAAAAGGTACATCTGGTAAAAAAACAACGTCTACTGATGCCTCACAAAGTGAAATTCCAAATTCTCAAGAATCTTTTGTCCCTGCTGAAAATGGTTATAATATTGCTTTAACAATAGATGTTCATATTCAATCAATTGTTGAAAGATATTTAAAAGAAGCAGTTGAAAAAAATTCTTGTTCAAAAGGTGGTAATTGCATAGTAATGGATCCTAAAACTGGCGACATTTTAGCAATGGCTTCTGTTCCAGATTATGATTTAAACTCACCCATGACACCAACATATTTTTACGCTGATAATTGGGATAATTTGTCTAAAGAAGAAAAAAATTCACGCATATATGAAATGTGGAAAGTTCGTTCAGTTTCTGAAACATATGAACCTGGCTCTGTTTTTAAATTAATTACGGCTGCTGTTGCTCTAGAAGAAAACATAACAAAAACAGATGTTGCAAATGATTTTTACTGTAATGGTTTTGAAGATATTAGTGGTACTATAATTCAATGTTGGAAATACCAAGCTCCTTATTATTCTTCTCACGGTCCAGAATCTTTGCGTGACGCATTAATGAACTCTTGTAACCCTTCTTTTATGCAACTTGCTAAAAGAATTGGTGCAAAAACACTTTATAAGTATTACAATGCTTTCGGATTTTTTAATAAAACCAATATTGGGCTTTCAGGAGAATCTTCAGGTATATTTTATGACTTAAATGATGTTCATCCTGTTGAACTTGCAACTATGTCTTTTGGACAAAGGTTCACAATAACACCTCTTCAAATGTGTACAGCAGTTTCTGCTTTAGCTAATAATGGGTATTTAGTTCAACCAAAAATTATAAAATCAATGACTAATACTGATACTGGCGAGGTTACAGAATTTGAAACAAAAAAAGTTAGACAGGTAGTTTCTAGCCAAACTGCAGCAAATATAAAATCTATGATGCAATCTGTTGTAACAGATGGTACAGGAAAAAATGCAAAAGTTGAAGGATATACAATTGGTGGTAAATCTGGTACTTCTGAACCAATTGCTGCTGATAAAGGTGCAGGTTATACAACTTCTTTTGTTGCCATTTCCCCTGTTGAAAATACTCAAGTTGTAGTTTTAGTAACTCTTTATAAACCTACTGGTGATACTCACCAAGGTGGACAAACTGCTGCTCCTGTTGCTTCACAAATTCTTTCAGAAGTGTTACCTTATTTAGGTATTGAACCTAACAACAAATAATTTATATGTAATTTTTTGCACCAATTTTATAAAAAAATTGGTGCAATTTTTATAACAATCCTTATTTTTTATAAATATTTTTCTTTATATTCTTGCAAAGCTTTTGAAATTTGGTCTGGACAGGATGTCTCCTTTGAACCACATGGTATCCCTTTTAGCATCTGAATTATTTCATCAATGTTTTTTCCCTCAATTAATTTAGATACACCTACAGTGTTTCCGGGACATCCTCCAATTATTTTCAATTTTTTTACAATATTCTTTTCTATTTCAAAAATCATTTTCATTGAACAAACTCCGACTGGGTTATATTCATATATCATATTAAATTCATCTCCTTAAAATTTATTATAAACAAATTATAATAGATTTATGAAAATAAATCAATATGTTTTCTTGGTTTTAATTAGTTTTGAAATCAAAAATTATTTTTTGTACTTGAATAATCTAATTCTTTTCTAGTTTTTCCTTGATTTAAAAATTATTATGCTATTTAAATCAAGCGAGGAATAAATTGAATATTTTTTAACATTTTTATTTAATTTTTTTATTTAAAATTTATTTTGTAGTTTTTTATTTTTCTTTTGTTATATAATTTTTATCACCTTCCTTCTTGAATTATTGATTTAAAATTCTTTTTGTAAAAAAAAGATTAAAATAAGTTATAACTTTTTTTGATTAAAGTAATACCTTAAATGTTTAATTTAAAATATCACAAATTGAAATTATATAATTACAAAATAGAGTATAACCTCTTTTACATAATTTGTCAACATTTTTTTTATAATTTTTTATACTTTTCATCGCAAATTTCGACAAAGTTCGAGTTTTGCGTTAATATCATTTAAATTACTACAATCTTTTCACACAATCTTCACAATTATAGTGTAGTATATAAATATAAATAAAAGTGGGTATTAATAGCTTTTCTACTTGCAATAATATTAAACCCGCATCTTTATTTGAGCACGAAATTTGCTTTAAGCTAATTTTTGTGCAAAGTATTACTATATGAAAGGAATGTGATATAAATGAATGAAAATGAATTTAAAAATGTAATTCATAGTCCCAAAAAAAATTATTCAGGAGCTTTTAGTAAAAACTTTTTAATTCCATTTTTAAGTGGAGTTTTAGGTTGTAGTTTAGTTGTAGGAACATGTTTTGGTATTCCAAGTATAAAAGAAAAAATTTTAGGTACTCAAAAATCTTCAAATGTATCAAGTTCTATAACAAATAGTTCTGGTACACCAAATACCAATTTAGTTTCTCTTTCAAACTATTCTGATACAGCAGTTTCAGCTGCAGGTAAAATTTTACCATCTATTGTTGGTATTTCAATAACATATAATGTTACTTCAAATATGTCTTCATTTTATGGCTTATTTGATAGAGGTACTCAAAGTTCAGAAGCACAAGCTTCAGGCTCTGGAATTATTATAAGTAAAGATGGATATATTGTTACAAATAACCATGTTGTTGCTTCATCTTCAAGCAATAGTTTTTATAGTATATCTGACGCAACTTCATTAAAAGTTACCTTATATGGAGATGATACCCAATATGATGCAAAAATAGTAGGAAAAGATGCTCAAACAGATTTAGCTGTTTTAAAAATAGAAAAAGATAATTTAACTCCTGCTGAATTTGCAGATTCTGACTCTGTAAAAGTTGGTGAATTTGCTATGGCTGTTGGAAATCCTTTAGACCTTGGTACAACAATTACATGTGGTGTTATAAGTGCTTTAGATAGAGAAGTTAAGGATTCTGACGGCTCTGCAACATATAGATGTATTCAAACTGACGCAGCTATAAATTCTGGTAATAGTGGTGGTGCTTTAGTAAATAGTCAAGGTCAGGTTATTGGTATAAATACTTTGAAAGTTTCAAGTACTGGTGTTGAAGGTATAGGATTTGCAATTCCTATTAATTCTACAACAGATATAATTAACCAATTAATTACTTACAATACTGTTAAAAGGCCATATATTGGTATTTCTGGAAGAGATTTAGATGAAGCTACATCTAAAAGATATAATTTAGTTGTTGGTGTTTATGTTGTTTCTGTTTCAGAATATTCCGCTGCTGAAAAAGCTGGTTTAAAGGTTGGAGATGTTATTATAGAAGCTGATGGAACTAAAATTACTACAATGAATGAATTAAATGAATTAAAAAATAAACATGCAATTGGAGATACTATGAAATTAAAAGTTAACCGTGATGGACAAGAAAAAGAAATTACTTTAACATTAGGTGAACAAAAATAAAATTTCTATTGCAAAAATAACTTATATATGATAATATTATAAATAATTAAGGGGCAAAGAAATAGCAAGGGAACTTGCTTTTCTTTGCTATTTCTTGTGTAAAGGAGAGAAAATAAAATAGAAGAAAAGTATTATAAAATATGGTTAAGCTTAATTAAAAATTTAGGTTTAAAAAGATATTCAAATTTAATTAAGACTTTTAAAACTAATAAAAAAATATTTAATTCATCTTATAATGAATTTATTAAAATACCCTTAATAACTAATACTATCGCCAAAGACTTAACTGATTTAAGTATTAAAAATGAAGCAAAAGTTCATTTTAATTTTATGCTAAAAAACAATATAGATATTATTAGTATACACGATAAAGAATATCCTGCAAATTTAAAGCAAATATATAATCCTCCCATACATTTATATATAAGAGGAAACAAAAATATTTTAAACAATATTAATATTGCTATTGTTGGTTGTAGAGAGTGTTCAACATATGGAAAAAATGTTGCACAAAAATTTGCATTTGATTTATCAAAAAACGGCATAAACATAGTTAGTGGATTAGCAAAAGGAATAGACTCACACTCACACTTGGGTTCAATCTATGCCAAAGGGAAAACTATTGCTGTTTTAGGTTCTGGTCTTGATATTATTTACCCAGAAGAAAATAAATGTTTAGCAAACATGATACTTGAAAAACAAGGTTCTATCATTAGTGAATACCCTCTAGGTACAAAACCTACAAAAACAAATTTTCCAGCCCGAAATAGAATTATTAGTGGTATAAGTAAAGCCGTAATTGTTGTGGAAGCCAAGAAGAAAAGTGGAACATTAATTACTGTTGATTTTGCTTTAGAACAAGGTCGAGATGTTTTTGTTATACCACGGAAATATTACTTCTTTAAATTCCGAAGGAACAAATGATTTAATAAAACAGGGAGCAAAATTAGTAACAAATTTTTCTGAAGTTTTAGAAGATTTATAATGTTTTTTCTTTTTCTTTTAAATATTTCAATTTAGTAGCCATCCCTCCTCTTAAGTGTCTTTCAGATTTATTTTCATCTAAAATTTCTCTTACTTCTCTTGCTAGAGCAGGATTTATTTTAAGCAATCTGTCAGATACATCTTTGTGTACTGTGCTTTTTGAAACTCCAAATTTTTTAGCTGTGCTTCTTACAGTATCTTTTGTTTCAATTATATAATGTGCTAAAGTAATTGCACGTTCTTCTATTGATATTTTTTTCATTTAAAGCAACCCCCATATGAATAACTTTCGTTTAATTTTATTCTTATGGGGGATTAATTATGCATTTTATTTTTAGCACAAAAAAGAACAGTTTAATGCATTATTGTCACAAAATATTAATTATTGATAGAAAAAATCAATAATTCCATTATAAATTCCCCAAGCTAATTTATTTTGATACCCATCTTCTAACAACATTTTTTCTTCTTCTGGGTTTGATAGAAAACCACATTCAACAATTGTTGTAGGAATTTCAACATGCTTTATTATATATACATTATCTATAGTTTTTGCTACCCTATTATTTTCTCTTTGTATTGCCTCATTTAAATTAGTTTGTATTGATTCGGCTAGTTTTTTTCCTTCCTCACTTCCCTCTTTATAAAATGTTTGCCATCCATCATATTGTGATTGAGGAATCTTGTTCAAATGTATTGAAACAAAAATGTCGGCCTGACTTTCATTTCCAATTTTTACTCTATTTTTTATATCTGATATTTTTTTCTGTCTTAAAGTTTTAGTATCAATATCATAAATTGCATTTTCATCAGAACGCGTAAGCACTACAGATGAACCACTTTGTTCTAAAAGATTTTGTAATTTTAGTGCTATTTTTAAATTAGTCTCCGCTTCTGTTGTTCCATTTGAACTTTGTGCCCCTTCATCTGGAACTCCATGCCCTGCATCTATTACTATTGTTTTTCCTGAAACTGGCAAACTAACAGTTTCAACATAATTATTTTTTCCTCCTAAATTACTAGAAGTTAGCATAAAAATAAATATCGCTAAAAAAATGCTTGATGAAACTAATATAATTTTCTTTTTATTTAAAACAATCATAAAAAAACTCCCTACATATAAATTTATTTAATTATATGTAAAGAGTTTTTTATTTAGTACTATTCTATTCTGCTTTAGCTTGTATCACTAATCTCATATCATTTGCTGCATCTGTACAAGTAGATAATGTTATTTCCATTGCACCATCTGTACCTCTATTATAGCAAGATGTATCATTTTGTTGAGTTTCATATATTTTGTAAATTACATATGTAACTTTTTTATTATCTAACCCAGTAATATAAATTTTATCTCCATTTGATAACTTTTTATTATTTGAGAAAAATAATCCATTTCTATAATTATGTCCTTGTAAAACTATATTTCCAGGTGTATTAACATCTTTATTTTCAGGATATAATGCAACAATAGAAGTATCTAGTTTTTTAATTGATGGTGGGAACTCTAGTATTGGGTAATTTACATTTGTTTTTGGTATTTGAATTGTTCCTATAACATTAAATCCTTTGTATGTTTTTTTCTTTTTAGTTGATGTTGAAGAATTAGAAGAACCATTTCCTTCAATTCCTTCAATATTAGTATTTTCGTCTGTTGTTGTATTTTGAGTTGTATTTTCATCTCCAGCCTCTTCAATAAATGTTGATACATATTTATCAGAATCATTTTTTGTTTTATAATTATTATAATAGTTGTATCCTAAATAACCTAATAATCCTATAACTGCAACTATAATTATTACCAATAATACTGTTAAAAATTTGCTATATCTTGATTCAAACATATTTTATCCCTCCGTTTCTTTTCTTCTTTCATTATACCATAAATTAATTTTCTTGTATAGCTTTTTTAGAATTATTTTTTAATATATGTTAGTCGCTCTTTTCATTCTATAAATCTTATTTTGTTTTAATACAATATACCATAAATAAATAATAACAACAATTAATGCAATATTTTTAAAATAATAAATTAAAATACTAAAAATAAAACTTATAATAAATAAAACTATATTTGATATATAATATATGTATTTTTCAGCCTTTCTCTTATTAAATTTTAGAGCTAAAATCGATTTTAATATCCTTCCACCATCTAGTGGGAAAATTGGCAGTAAATTAAAAATTGCAATTAACATATTAGCATATATTATAATATTAATATTTTGATTTACTTTAAAAAAATTTGCTATAACAATAATTAAAATATTTATTAAAGGACCCGCACTTGCTATAATCAGCCTTTTTACCTCTAACCTATTTGAATTTAGTACTTTTTTATTATAATCATCAATTCCAAGCTTAAAATTAATTGAAAGCCCCATTGGCATAAGAGTAATTTTGTCCACCTTCATTCTTAACAACACCCCAGCCAATAAATGCCCAAACTCATGAAGCATTGCAAAAATTAAAATAATACAATAAAGTTTTATTTGTCTTGTAAAATAAAACAATATTAAAAAAATAAAAATTTTTAAATCTATCCTAAAAACCATAACCAAACCTATATATTTAATATTAATTGAGGATCTACCAATCTCTCTTCTTTTCTTATCTCAAAGTGTAAATGCGGTCCTGTAGAATTACCTGTTGACCCAACTTCTGCTATTTCTTGCCCTTGAGTTACAGTATCTCCTTCTTTTAAATACAATTTACTACAATGAGCATAAACTAAAATTATATCATTAATTTGTATTTTATAATGTTTTCCATAATCTCCTTCAGAAGAAGCCATTATAACAGTTCCATTTGTTGCAGATTTAATAACAGTTCCTGTATTTGCTGCAATATCTAAACCAGTATGGTACTTTGGAACACTTGCAGTAGTTGGGGTTCTCCACCCAAATGTTGAACTAATTTTTCCTTCAATTGGCAAAATAAAATTCACATTATTTTTTATATTTTCCACATCAATTTCCTCTTGAGATTTTTGAGCTTCACTTTGTTCTATTACAACATTTTCCTCTGCTCCACCAATATTTTCATTTTCCTTTATACTACTTTCAGTTACAATATTTTCATCTGTATTTTTATTTTCTTCTTTTTTCTGTTCTTCTTGTTTTAGTTGCGGAAAATATTTACTTAAATATGTAACACAATTATTATATATTTTATTTAAAGTTTCATTTTGCTCTGCAACACTTTGAACTTTCATTTTAAAGTCATCTGACAAAAAATATTCTCTATTTGAAACAACATAAAAAATGCCATAAATTATTAGGCAAATCACAATTTGTTTTACTAGTCTATATGTCAAGCTTGGGCCTTTTTTTTCTTTTTTTTTAGAATATGTATAATTTTCTCCATTTCTTCTATTATAAATTTCTTCTGCTCTTCTTATTTTTTCTTCAACAGACAATGTTCTTTCCATAATCTATCTCATTCCTTTCCACTAGCACTAATTCATTTACTTAATCTATATGTCCATTTTTATTTTTTTATTCCAAAAAGAGACCTGTCATTTAAAACAGATCTCTCCTTTTTTATATTATTATAATTAAGCTAATTATTAAAAGTACAGTAGTAATAACACTATAAATTTTTAGTCCTTTATAAACTTTATTTGATTTGTAACAATTATTTTTTGGTTGCTTTTTTTGAGTATTATTAATATAATTGCAAATAACATTTTCCGCTTCACTTATAATATAGTCCTTTGGAGCTTTACTATTTGCTTTTTTCTGCACTTTATCATTTTTTTCTATGTATTCTAACCTTTTAGCTGTTTTTCTTGATTTTAATACAACAAAAGCTTCTTCTATTAAATTAGATGGTAAATTTTTTAAAATAACAATATTTTTCATTTGACTTTTTTCCATAGTATCCTCCTGTAAATTAATCTATTTACAGTTTTTCCAAAATTTATAAATTTATACCTAATTTCATAGAAAGTAATTTTGAAATTCCCTTTTCTTCCATAGTAATTCCATAAACAGTATCTGCAACCTCCATTGTTCCCTTTCTGTGAGTGATTATTAAAAATTGTGTTTCAGAGGCAAACTTCTTTAAAAATTGAGCATATCTGTTAACATTTACATCATCAAGAGCTGCTTCAATTTCATCTAATACACAAAATGGTGCTGGATTCATTTTTAATATTGCAAATAAAAGTGCAATTGCTGTAAACGCTCTTTCTCCACCAGACAAGAGTTGCATATTTTGAAGTTTTTTTCCTGGTGGTTGAACTTCAATATTAATGCCACATTCTAAAATATTATTTTCATCTTCTAGTTTTATTCTAGCTTCTCCACCGCCAAATAATTCTTTAAAAGTTTCTTCAAAATTTAGATTTATTATTTTCATTTTTTCTTTAAATCTTTCTTTCATCGTTTCAGTAATTTCTGAAATCATATCTCTTAATTTTGCCATTGCTGTTTCTAAATCCAATCTTTGCTCACACATAAAATCATATCTTTGCTTTTGAGTTTTATATTCTTCTATTGAATCTACATTTACAGGGCCCAATTCTTTAATATCTTGTTTCAAATTATTTACTCTTCTTACAGTAATAGCAATATTAGCTGGTTTTTCAAAACCATCTGCTGTATTTGGAGTAAGCTCATATTCATCCCATAATGAAGAAATAGCATTTGTTAAATCGTCTTCTACTTTTGTTTTTCTAACATCTATTTTTACAACTTGAGCTTTTAATTCTTCTATTTGCTTAAATTCTTCCATTTCTTCTTTTTCTTTTAAAGACAATTTTTCACTTTTTAATGTTCTTTCTTCTTTCATTTTTACAACATCTTTATCACTTTTAGCAACTTTTTCTTTAATTTGTTCAATTTGTAAATTGCTATTTTCTATATCTTTTTTAAACTGCTCTTGTTCACTTGTCATTTTATTAATTTGGAAAATTTTATTTTCTTTTAATTTATTTTGTGTTTCAATTTCCTCTTTTATCATGCTCGCCATTTCATCAATAGAACTTTCACTTTCTTTAAATGAATTTACAGAAATTTTTAAATTTGTTATCTCAAAATTTAAATCATCCATTTTTTCTTGTGTATCTTTATTTAAATTAGAAACAGACATTATTTGTTCCTTTAAAGCATTATTTTGTTTTTCTAATTCTAAAATTTTAACATTATTTTCATTTATTATTTTTTTACATTCTTCTTTTGAATTTAAAATTTCCTGTTTTTCATCTTTTAATTTTTTAAGCTTAATAGACATTTTTTCTATATTCTCATTTATTGATTGAAGTTTTTGGTTTTCAACATTATATTTTATTTCTATAGTTTGAAGTGTATTTTCAAGCTCTTCAGCCTTTTTTAGAATATCACTTGAATTTTTTATTATTTCTTCTTTTTGATTTTTTAATTCTATTTGATATTTTTTTATATTTTCAACATTTTTTTTCAGTTCTTCTATTTCCTTGCTTCTTCCTAAAATTTTGACTGTTTTCTTTGAAACTGACCCTCCAGACATTACACCAGAAGAATTTATAACGTCTCCTCCTATTGTAACAATTTTAAATGAATATGAATTTGATTTTGCAAGTTTAATTGCAGTACTCATATTATCAACAATGACAGTTCTTCCAAGTAAATAAAAAATTATTTGTTCTATTTGCTTATCATATTTTATTAAATCTGTTGCAACACCTAATACTCCATTTGTTTTTTCTTTTATGTTATCCACTTTTTTCCCCTTAATTGTGGATAATGGTAAAAAAGAGGCTCTTCCTAAATTATTTTGTTTTAAATATTCTATCAATCTTTGTGCATCTTGTTCTGTATCTGTTACAATATTTTGAATACTCACACCAAGGGCAATTTCTATAGCTGTTTCCATTTCACTTGGAACTTCTATAAGTTCTGCTAAAGCTCCTTTTACACCTTTTCCTAATTCTTTTTCAGTTTCACATTTTTTTAAAAGCTCTTTTACACTTCTTAAATATCCTTCTTTTTCTTTTTCAGTTTCAATTAAAAAATTCAATTTAGATTGCTTAAAATTCAATTCTTGAATGCTATTATTAAATTTTATATCTATATTTTTAATTTCATTTTCAATTTTTTGTTTGCTTTCTTTTACTAAAACCTGTTCTTTTTCAACTGAATTTTTATCTTTTTGAATTTCATAAAAACCTTTTTCTATTTCCTCTTTTGTAAATTTTGTATTATCTAATTCTGAAATATTATTTAAAATTTCGTTTTGTATTTGATTACTTCTTTTTTCTAAATTAGAAATATTAGTATTTTGTTCACTTATTTTCGATTCTATTTCATATTTTAAATCTGTATTTGTTTCTAATTTTCTTTTATTTTCTTCAATTTCTAATTCTTTTTTAGATAATGTTTCTGTTATATTCTTTAATTCAATCTCTTTTTGCTTTAACTCATTTTCGTATTTTTGCTTATTTTCTTTTAAATAATCTTTTTTTCCTAATTTAATGTTCATGTCTTCTTGTGATTTTTGTATTTTTTCTTCAATTTCATTAATTTCTTCTTCAAACCTTTTTTTATTTTCTTCATTATTTTCTATTTTAGAATTTAAAACATTTATATTAGATGTTATTGTTTCAATTTCTTTTTGGCTTGTAAATCCAAGATTTTGTGTACTCTCAATATTTTCTGTAAGTTCATCTATACGTTCTTTCAATTCTTCTTTTAATATTTTTATTTTTTCTAATTTTCCTTCTTCTAAATTACAATTAGAAGTCATTACCTCCATATCTTGTTTTAAAGATTCTAAATCTAATTTATATTTTTCTATATTATGCAAAAAAAGTCCAACCTCAATATTTTTGAGCTCTGATTTTAAATCAACATATTTTTTTGCTTTATTGGCTTGTTGTTTTAAAGGTTCTAAATTATTTTCTATTTCTACTAAAATATCATTTATTCTTAAAACATTAAGTTTAGTATGTTCTAATTTTTTTTCTGCTTCTTCTTTTCTAGACTTAAATTTAACAATTCCTGCCGCTTCTTCAAATACATTTCTTCTATCTTCAGATTTATTGCTTAAAATTTCATCAATTTTTCCTTGGCCAATTATCGAATACCCATCTTTTCCAATTCCTGTATCCATAAATAGCTCTAAAATATCTTTTAACCTGCAAGGTACTTTATTTATAAAATACCCTGTTTCTCCAGTTCTATATATCTTTCTTGTAACAGTAACCTCACTATATTCAATAGGAAGCTTACCATCTGAATTATCAAATACTAAAGAAGCTTCTGCAAAACCTAAAGATTTTCTATTTTGTGTTCCTGCAAAAATAATATCACTAGACTTTCCACTTCTTAATTCTTTCATACTTTGTTCGCCTAATACCCAACGTATGCTATCTGCGATGTTACTTTTTCCCGAACCATTTGGCCCTATTACACTTGTGATACCAGGCATAAATTCTAATATTGTTTTATCTGCAAATGATTTAAATCCTTGTAATTCTAATCTTTTTAAATACATCTCATTCCTCCGTTTATAGTCCTTCTCCAACTTTATATTCAATGTCTTCCATGAAGGGGTAAATCTCTTTAACTCTTTTTAATGTTAACATTGTCATTTTCGGATGTGGGCTTTTTGTATTGTCACTTAAAAGTTTTTGTGTATAACAATTTTTTGCTGTTCTAAATAATAAATATCTATTTCTAACATAAGTATAATAAATTTGATACCCATTTCTTAAATCTTCATACATCATTTCAAAAGTATATTCTTTCATAATTATTACATTCCTTCCCTTGTCCACAAATTATTTTATCATATTTTTAAATTCATCTTCACTTATAACAGTAACCCCTAAATTTTGTGCTTTAACAAGTTTACTTCCTGCATCTTCTCCTGCTAGCAGATAATTAGTTTTTTTAGATACAGAACTAGACACTTTTCCTCCGAGACTTTCTATTATATCACTTGCTTGCTGTCTTGTAAAATCTGCTAAACTGCCAGTCAAAACAAAAACCAAACCATTAAACCTTCCATCTCCTAAATTATCTTCAGTTACAGTCATATTAACTCCATATTCTTTAAGTTTTTTTATTAATTTTTTCGTTTGGTCTTGAGAAAAAAATTCAACTATGCTATTAGCCATTATAGGTCCAATATCTTCTATTTCAGCTAACTTGTCAAATTGAGCTTTCATCAAATTATCCAATGATTTAAATTCTTTTGCTAAAACTTTTGAAGCCTTTGTTCCAATATGATTTATTCCTAATGCCACAATTAACCTATATAATTCATTATTTTTACTATTTTCTATAGCATTAATAAGATTAGTTGCAAATTTCGTTCCATTCTTTTTTAAAGATACAACATCTTCAAAAGTTAATCTATAAATATCTGCCACATTTTCAATTAATTTTTTATTTAATAATTGCTCTATTATACTTTCTCCTAAGCCATCTATATTCATTGCATCTCTTGATACAAAATGTACTAAATTCCTGTATAGTTTTGCAGGGCACTCTGTTCCCGTACATCTTAAAGCCGCTTCACCTTCTATCCTTTTAGCCTGTGCCCCACAAACAGGGCAAACATTTGGCATAACAAAATCTTGTTCCTCTCCTGTTCTTTTTTCTTTATTCACTCTTACAATTTCAGGAATTACATCTCCCGCTTTTTGTATTACAACCATATCTCCTATTTTAATTTCTTTTTCTTTTATAAAATCTTCATTATGAAGAGTTGTTTTAGAAATTTTAGAACCCGCAACTCTTACTGGCTCTAAAATTGCAATAGGTGTAATTACACCTGTTCTTCCAACATTACAAACAATATCTATAAGCTTCGTTTCTTTTTGTTCAGGTGGATATTTATATGCAATTTGCCATCTTGGGTTTTTAGCCGTAGTACCTAATATCTCTCTAAATTTAAGGTCATCCACTTTTATAACAGCACCATCTATTCCAAAAGACAAATTTTCTCTTTCTTCTCCAATTTTTCTAATCGCATTATTTACATCTTTTTCCGTATTGCAATGTATTCTAATTGGATTTACATTAAATCCCAATTTTTCTAAATAGTTCAATGCTTCATTATGTGACAAAATTTCTTTTCCCTCTATCTTTTGAATATTATACACATATATATCTAAAGGTCTTTTTTTTACAATATTTGTATCTAATTGCCTTAAAGAACCAGCTGCAGCATTTCTTGCATTTGCAAAAGTTTCCTCTCCATTTTTTTCTTTTTCTTCATTTAATTTTTCAAAATCTTTAGTACTAATAAAAACTTCCCCTCTAACGGTTATTGTAACATTTTCTGTTAATTTTTTTGGTATATTTTTTATTGTTTTCAAATTTTCTGTAACATCTTCTCCTATTTGCCCATTACCTCTTGTTGAGCCTCTTACAAATATTCCATCTTTATACTCTAAAGAGGCTGTCAAGCCATCTATCTTTGTTTCTACAACAAAACTTTTATTTTGTATTTTTTTTTCTTTTGCTTGCTTTTTTATTTTTTTTACATAATTATCTATTTCCTCTATGCTAAAAATATCTTGCATACTCAAAAGTGGTATTTCATGCTTTACTTTATTAAATCCCTTTTTTACATCTCCACCAACATGTTGAGTATAAGATTCTTTTTCTATAAATTCTGGATATTCTTTTTCTAAATTTTTTAATTCTAGCATTAACATATCATATTCATAATCACTTATTTCAGGTTTATCTTCATCATAATATTTTTCTGCATAATAGCTTGTTTTTTTTACCAGCTCTTGTATCCTTTTTTTTGCCTCTGATTTATTCATTTTTAATATCATTCCTTTCACTTGAGCTACTTAAAAATAGTAAAATTTTAATTTCTTAATAGTAATATTATATACTAGAGAATAAAAAAAATAAAGGAATTTTTAAAATTCCTTTATTTTTTTATTTTACTTACATAGCTTCTTCTACATTTTCTGTATGTTCTGCTTCGTTGCTATCTTCAGATTCTCTTATTACTTCTAAACTACCAACTGAAACTTCGTATGCAACTTTTTTTACAATTGTTCCATCTTCATATTTCTTTTCATAATTTCTAGATTGAATTCTACCTACTATTTTAACTTCAGTTCCAACTTCTAAATTTTGACAAAATCTTGCATTTCTTCCCCATGCAATTGAAGGTATATAGTCTGACTTGTTATAAGCTCTATTAACAGCTAATAATAAGTCTGCAATTTCTCTTCCAAATGGTGTTTGTCTATAAATAGGTTTTTTACAAATATAACCTATTAAAATAACTTCGTTTGTAACTGTTTCTTTCTTGACAAAGTCATTTACTTGAACTTCTTCTCCTTCTTCATTTACTTCTGTTTTTGGAACTTCTTCTTCTAATTTTTCAATGTCTTTGGCAAACACTGTAAGTATTAACCTATTTCTTTCATTTTCATAACTATTATAAGATCTAAATTGTCCTTTAATTAATAGTTTTGTTCCTATTTGCATCATTTCATCAGTTATTAATCTTTCTGATACTGTAACTGGAATGATGTCTGCATTACCACTTAAACGTGGTACTGAAAGATCAAATGAATAAAATCTTTCTCCATAAATTTCGTGACTGAATTGTTTTTCAGATGTTACCTTTCCTACTAATGTTAAGTAGTTGTTTTCTAAATAACCTGTATCCAATTTTTATTCCTCCCTATTCTTTTTTGGATTTATCGAAAGTAGCCTTCTATTTTTCTAGCATTAAATCTCACTTTCCATATTATACAACACTTTTTCCGATTTGTCTACATAAAAAGTTAAAATTTTCTAAATTTTTTTCAAATTTTCCCCAAAAATAGCTAAAATAGTAAAAATTACTAGTGTATTATAGAGTTTTTTTATATTATTTTTCTTAATTTTAATATTAAATTCTTGTTCTTCAATAATTTTTCCATTAACTCTTTTTATATTTCTTTGAACACATATTAATGTATCTTCATCTTTTATGCTTGAAACTGTTATTGTACATTTAGCATTAAAACCGTATGTAATAATATTTAATTTAGTATTTTTTAGTAAAGATAGATTATTTTGTATATCTGAATTAACAATTATATAGCCAGCTTGACTCATAATATCTTCTAAATATTTTGAATTATTCAATATTTCAAAATTATTTTCATTTATCACTAGAACATCAAATTTTATATTTTTTATATTTTCTATACTTTTATTATTTATATTTATTATTTCAAATTTAGTATTTTCTGAATTTTTAGTTAACCCATTTTTTATAAAGTTACTATCATTTACCTTTCCAACTATTCCAATAAAAGGCATCTTTATCCCCTTCTTAAATATTTCTCTTTTCATTATATCCTTTTATTAATTAAATTATACCTATTAGTTAGAATTATTTTCCACACTAACATTATTACAACTTTCATTTTGTTCATCCACATTCTGTTCAATATTTGTGGAAGTAGTCTCACTGTTAGACAAATCTGTATTCAATAAATGTGACATAAAAAATAATGTTATAATAGTTACTATAGAAACCAAATATGCATAAACTTTTTCTTTATTTATTACTAAAAACATATTTTTCAAGACAAAAACCTCCAATAATAATCTTACTTTAAATTGTATGATTATTATTGGAGTAAAATGCTTAAATTTTATTATTTTATTTGTTTCATAACTTCTTCAGCAAAGTTTTCTTCTTTTTTTTCTATTCCTTCGCCTTTTTCAATTCTAGCAAACTCAACAATTTCAGCACCTTTTGATTTTAATAAATCTTGTATTTTAACACTTGGGTCTTTAACAAATTCTTGCTCTACAAGGCAAATTTCACCATAGAATTTTCCAACTCTACCTTGAACTATTTTTTCAGCTATAGCTTCTGGTTTTCCTTCATTCATAGCTTGAACTTTTAAAATTTCCATTTCTTTGTTAACTCTTTCTTCTGGTACAGCTTCTCTATTTAAAAACTCAGGTTTTGCAGCTGCAATTTGCATACAAATATCTTTTGCTAAAACATTATCAGCATTTCTCATGTTTACTAAAACAGCTATTTTTCCATCTCCGTGAATATATTTTTCTATTAATCCATCTTGTGTTTCAAATCTTACAAATCTACGAATGCTTAATTTTTCACCTATTTTAGCTATTTTGTCTGTTAATACTTCAGATACTTTTTTTCCACTTTCTTCAATTGATTCTTGCTCTAATAACTCTTCAACATTTGCAGGGTTTTTTAATGCTATTTGTTTTGCAACAGCTTCTACAAAAGCTCTAAATTCTGCATTTTGTGCAACAAAGTCTGTTTCTGAATTAACTTCTACAATTGCTCCTAATTTAGAATCTTCTGCAACATATCCTAAAACTAAACCTTCTGCTGCTATTCTATCAGATTTTTTAGCAGCTTTTGCAATTCCTTTTTCTCTTAAAAGCTCTATTGCTTTTTCCATATCTCCTTCAGCCTCTGTTAAAACTTTTTTGCAGTCCATCATTCCTGCTCCTGTTTTTTCTCTTAATTCTTTTACCATTGACGCTGTTATCATTTTTATCACATTCCTTTCTAAAATAAATTAAAAATTTTTAATTTTAGTAAATTATTTTATTATGAAAATTACCATAACTTTCATAATATAGAAAATCAAGTAGAGCAGTTATGCCCTACTCTTCAACATTTTCTTCATTTTCAGTTTCTTTTGCAACTATTTCTTCCATAGTCTCATTTTCACTGTCTTCAGATAAAACTTGTTCAAAGCTTTCTCCTTGTTTTCCTTCTATTACTGCATTTGCCATAACATCTGTAATTAATTTTACAGCTCTTATTGCATCATCATTTCCTGGAATTGGATAATCTAATAATTCTGGGTTACAGTTTGTATCTACAACTCCTACTGTTGGTATATTTAATTTTTTTGCTTCATTAATTGCATTACATTCTTTTTTAGGATCTACTAAAAATATAACACCAGGAATTTCTTCCATCTCTTTAATTCCACCTAAATTTGTTTCAAGTTTTTGCATTTCTTTTCTTAATAAAATAACCTCTTTTTTAGGTAAAACTTCAAATGTTCCATCTTCTTCCATTTTTTCTAATTCTTTTAATCTTTGTACTCTTGTTTTGATAGTTTTGAAGTTTGTTAACATCCCTCCTAACCATCTTTGATCAACATAGAACATACCGCATTTTTCTGCAGCTTCCTTAATGCACTCTTGTGCTTGTTTTTTTGTTCCTACGAAAAGTATTGTTTTTCCCTCTTCTGCTTGACTTCTAATAAATTCGTAAGCCTCATCTAATTTTTTAGATGTTTTTTGTAAATCGATAATGTGGATTCCATTTCTAGCTTGGAATATGTATTCTGCCATTTTAGGATCCCATCTTCTTGTTTGATGTCCAAAGTGAACACCAGCTTCAAGTAATTGTTTCATTGCAACTACTGCCATTTAAAATTCCTCCTTTTTGTTCTTCTTCCATAAAGATCCTCATAAATAAAGACCTTATTTTAAGGCACTTCTTTATCTACTCCCAATATGTGCTTAATTAACGTTTTCTATTATATCATGCTTTTTATGTAAATGCAAGCTTTTTTTATTTTTTGCACCTAAAAAGAATAAATTTTAATTTTTGAACTTAAATTATTAAAATTTTATAAAATTTATAGTTATTCTTTTTTTGGGTTGTTTTTTATTAAGTGAAAAAGTATTAGATTTATTAAATAAAATAGTGTCAGCATATTTAGATATTGCAAAGATTAATAATTTAAATATGCATGCTATGACGATGAAAGAATGGTTAAAAGAATTTCTCATAATAGAAATGTAGGAAATGCTTATGAGCCACATTTTAATGATTTAAAAAAGGAAAGCTCCTAACTTTCCTAAAAATATTTTCCTTGATACTTTTCTATAAAATCTTTTATACTTCCATTAACTAACCTACTAAAAGAAATACCTGTTTTTTCTCTAATCTCTATTAGCTTATCGTAAAATTGCTTTCTAAATAATATAGAGCGATATATTGAGTCTGTTTTATATGGCTTTTTATAAAACTCAATATTCTCCTCATCAAGTATTGCTGTTTCAACACAAACATTTACAATTTTACTAATAGAAGTATCAAAAACATTGTCACATATAGATTGTAATTTTAAATATAAATTTTCATCTATATGAACACTTCTTGCAACTACCTTATCTTTCTTATAAAGTCTCTGTATTGGTTCCATACTGTACCTCCTATTATACATATTATACATAACATATTATATAAAATATTATTTCCAAATTATACTGGTTTTATTAGTACAATATTGTATAATTATTAACCCATTTTTACAGCGATAACCACAAAATATATGATAAATTTCCAACTATATAAACTAACTTAACAAGCCTAAAAAACATCTAAAATCATAGTATTTGTTTATTTTCAAACTAAAATTCACAAACATAGCCATATATTATAGTTATATTTGCGAATTTATAAATTTTAATATTCATACTATATTATTGTACATTTTCTTGGGGCTGAGCATCTTCCGTTACTTGTGTATTTTCTTCTGAACTGTTTTGTTCGGAAGCATTTTCTGTCTCATTCGATTCAGTATTTTGTTCATTGTTTTCTTCTTCTAAATTATTTTCTGAATCACTATTTGAATCTACCATTTCTTCACTACTAGAATTTTCTGTTCCTTCAATTTCATCCTTGTTTTTATTATGTAGCCAAACAATTCCAACTATTAATGCAACCAATATTACTATCATTACTAAAATTTTTAATAGTTCAATTTTTGTATCTTTATCCATTTTTTCACAATCCTTTCTAACTAAATCTTTTATATTTTAACACACTCCTTTGGCTTTTACAAGTATTTCACATAATATTCACAATTACTAACTACCATAAATCTTCTACTTTATATTCTTTTTCTAGCTTCTCATTAAAGAAAATTTTACTTAACAGCTTAAATTCTTTAAAACTATCATCTTTTAAATTAAAAGAAAAAATTTTCTTACTTGGTGCAGAAATAATATATTTTAATGCCATTAAAGTACTTTGGCTAATTTTAATAGTGCTCTTATCTTGCCTATAACACTCTTCACATTTTACTCCATTATCTTTTATACTAAAATAATTCAAATTTTCCTTTTGCCCACAAAAAACACAAGCCTCTATTCTTGGCTTAAATCCTAAATAACAAAGCAATTTTATCTTAAAAACACCCAAAATAAAATCCATATCTTTATCCGATTCTGCTAAAACATACAACGTGTTTAGATACAACTGTAATATTTTATAGCAATTTTCATTCTCATTTGTTACATCTTGAATTATTTTAGTTAAATGTGCTGCATATTTTATTTTATCTAAATCAATTCTTAAATTATAAAACATCTCTATTGTTTCACATGAACTGATAGAATAATTTTCTCCAGATTTATATAATATGTATTCTCCAAAACATAAAAATTGTGTGCCAGCTAATAAGCTACTAGTTTGACGCCTTGCACCTTTAGCAGCACATGCAATTTTTCCCATTCCTGGAGTTAAAATTGTAAGCATTTTGTCAAAATCTCCCATATTACTTTCTGCTATTATTATCCCCTTTGTCTTTACAATTCCCATTTGCTTCCACCTTTTGCATATTTATATTGCTTTCTAAATTTTTTATTTGCTTAAATTCTAAATAGGAATCCACATTCCCTGTGGTCTTAAACATATTCCATGCCATATCTTTAATCATAATGTCCACTTCCTTCTTCTGTTATATTCTCCTAAAAGAATAATTTTTATTCATTTTTGAAAAATTTTTCGTTATTCATCCAATCTTCTTTTACTTTAACCCATGTTTTCAAATTTACTTTTGTACCAAAATTTTGCTCCATATCTTTTCTTGCCATTGTACCAATTCTTTTAAGCATATCTCCATTTTTTCCTATTATTATGCCTTTATGTGAAGGTTTTATTGTATAAATTATAGCTTCAATATTATAAATACTTTCTTTATTTTTTGTTTTGCTTAATTTCATTTTTTCTATTTCTACAAAAATTCCATGTGGTATTTCATCTTTAAGTAAAATAAGTGCTTTTTCTCTTATTGTTTCTGCAGCAAGCATTCTTAAAGTTTGGTCTGTATATTGTTCAGTATCATAGTATCTAGGACCAATTTTTAGGCACTTTTCTATCTCATTTAATATAACATCATTGTATTTTTCTTTTTTGGCAGAAATTGGAATAATAGCTTCAAATTCATATTTATTTTTATATAAATCTATAAATTTTGCAAGTTCCTCTTTATCTACTAAATCTATCTTATTTATAATTAAAATACATTTTTTATTAGATTCCTTTAGTTTTTCTAATATTTTAGAATCTCCTCTTCCAATTCCCTTACTATTTGCTTCTACTAAAAACAAAACAACGTCAGAATCTTCAATAGCTCCCCACGAAAGCTCTATCATATTTTCATTTAATTTTGTTTTAGGCTTATGAATTCCTGGTGTATCTATAAATATTATTTGTGAATTTTCTCTATTTACTATACCTCTTATCTGACTTCTTGTTGTTTGAACTTTATTTGCTACTCCTGCAATTTTTTCGCCAACCAAATTATTAATTAATGTGGACTTTCCTACATTTGTTCTTCCAATTATAGAAACAAAACCTGATTTAAACTCTGCCATTTACTATTACTCCCTTTCTAGATACCTTTATTCTACTATATGCATACACAAAAATCAAGGTGTTTTTTAGAACTAATTTTTAAAAAAATAAAGTGCCCTATTTTAGGACACTTTTATTCTACTTTATTTTATAATATTTCTTGTAATACATCTTCTACTGCAATTGGAGTAACCTCATTATTTTTTAATAGTGTTAATATTCTCTCTTGCTCTGATGTATCTCCTGTTATATAATTTACCTCTTTGGTTTCCACTTTTATTTTGTCATCTAAAAATTCAGTTTTTACTACTTCTATTCCTAAGTTTGCTTCAACATTCTTTTTTTCTTTTTTTGTTTTAAAATACTCAAGCTTTATGGGGTATTTAACGCCTTCTTCCATTAGCTTAATTTTTTCAATAAACACTCCACCAAAAAATGTTTTCACTTTTACATCCTTTCCTCATTTTTCACAACCACTATTACTATACTACAAAAATTTTCATTTTGCAATAGTTTTTTTACAATTTTATATAAAAATTAATATACATAATTTTGTGGATTTACTGTATTTCCATCTACTCTAATTTCAAAATGTAAATGAGGTCCTGTAGAATTACCTGTTGAGCCTACAGCAGCAATAATATCTCCCGCTTCTACTTTTGCTCCTTCTTTTACATATATTTTGCTACAATGCCCATACCATGTTTCAATACCTTGACCATGGTCTATTTTTACTAAATTTCCATAAGCACCACTCTTTTTAGCACATGTAACAATTCCAGATGAAATAACTTTTATATCAGTTCCTGTTTGACACGCAATATCTAGCCCTGTATGTCTAGAACTCCTTATTGAACTGGCTTCTCCATATCTTGAAGTAATTCTGCCATTTACAGGTAAAACAGAAAGTTTTACATTATTTATTATAGCAAGAGCAGAACTTTTTTCTTTTTCCTCTTTTTCTTTATCTGCTACAGCAACAATGGCTTTTTCAGTTTCCTCTAATGTTTCAGTTTTTACTTCATCTTTATTTTGAGTATATTTTTCAAAAATTTGAAGATTAAGTTCTAAATCCTCTTGAGAATAACAAGACTTTATTTCATCTACAATTTCTTTTGCTTCTTCTAATGTGTCTGTATAGCCCATGTTTTCATTATTTAAAGCTACATAATAATATTTATATGTTGTTATTGTATAATCTTTCAATAAATCAATCATTTCATCAGTATTTGATTTTATATTTCTTGCAACCAATTTCAATTCATATGATGGTTCCTCTACAAGAGAAACATCTTCTACATTTGCTTCATGTTGATTAGTTATTTTATCTTCTATTAAATCTTTAAATTCATTTTCGCATTTAGTGTATCCTATTTTATTTCCTGCAATTTTTATTTCATATACTGGTTCATACTTAAAAAAAATAATCGCTAAAATTAATAAAAAACCTAATATCATTATAATTACAAGTTTTGTTAGTTCTTTTGTGTAATGTCTAACTTTTGGTTTTAAAATAATATTCACTCTCCTTTTGTCTTATTTTTAGCGAAATCGTATGATATTATACCACATATTTTAAGATTTTGCAAGTTTTTCATTTTTTAGTAAACATAACACCTCGTGCAAGCTAAAAAAAATAGCAAGATAAATCCTGCTATTTTATCTATTTATTACTCTTCTTCTTTTTGGGGTTGTATCTATTGGTGGCATTAAAGAACAATATGTATTATTGTCATCTAATACTTTAAGCTCAACAGTCCTTGTTAAAACATCCGTATAACTATATGTAGCATTTTGTATTCCTTCATCATATTTTACCGTAAATATATTTGAATACACTTTATCTACTGTGGCTTCTTTTTCAAAAAATTTATTTCTACCAAGTGATCCTCTAATTAATATCTTTTGTCCAATTATGTCAAAAATATCAGACTTTAAATTTACAATATCTGTAGCATAAATCATTTTAATCACCTTCTAATACATTTATTAAGCAAATTATAACATTAAAATACAAAAATTGTCAAAATGGTTTTTCATACTGTGAATGTTCCTTTTTAGCATAAAATCAATAGGTTGGTGGATTTTTCAGTCTAATATTACATTTTCATTACATTTGTGTTACAAAAAAAATTCATTTATGTCTTCTTTTTCCATTTGCTCCCGTTCCACTAACACCCCTTCTTCCATCTCTTAAATCATTTTCTATGTCTTCAATTCTTATATACCTAAAATCATCTGTTGTAGCTACTTTTTTAGCAACTATTAGCGGATCTAAAATATCAATTAATATTCTAGCAGGTGATGACGCAAAATTTGCACCTGCTTGCATTAATGCTTCAAAATAGCTTTGACAAGCACCTGCAAATATTACTAAATTTGCTCCAAAGTCCTTTTCATATCTTCGTGCTTCTTTTACAGTAGCTATAAAATGTCTGGAATTCCTATAATTATATATATCATAATATCCAAACTCTTTTCTAATCATTCCATCATGTCCAGTGATAACCAAAATATCAGGTTTATAAAACTTTAGTAAATTATACACCATTTTGGCCTGTTTATTTTCAGGAATATTTTTTACAATTGCTTTTATTCCCATTTTTTGATAATATTTAAAAGATTTTTCGCTATATCTTTTATCCCCATCTAAATGTAAAATTTTTCCATTAATAACATTATCTTTTTGCCTTTTTTCAAGTTCTTTTATCTTAATATTTGTCATTGTTTTTTTTATATCCAGCTCTTTTTTATTAATAATTTCTAAATCATCAATGCTACTATCTGCAATTATTCTTTCAAAAATCCCCTCAAGTAATATATTATTTTTGTCACTAACATCTTTTACTAAAAAAATAATATCTTTATTGTATGATTTTCTACCTACAATATCTCCACATTTTATCTTTTTCATATACTCACCTCATATTTGGGTTAGTATATTATATGTCGAATATTGTAAATTTGTGTTAAAAAGTGCTAAATGCAAAAAAACAAGGTGTTACAAATTTGTAACCCTTATTTTTTTATATTTATTATTCGATTATATCAGCAACAACACCTGAACCAACTGTTCTACCACCTTCACGAATAGCGAATCTTAATCCTTTTTCGATAGCGATAGGTGTAATTAATTCGATTGTCATTGTTACATTATCTCCTGGCATAACCATTTCTGTTCCAGCTTCTAATTCAATAACACCTGTAACGTCTGTTGTTCTAAAATAGAATTGTGGTCTGTAACCATTAAAGAATGGTGTATGACGTCCACCTTCGTCTTTTGTTAGAACATAAACTTGTGCTGTAAATTTTGTATGTGGATGAATTGATCCTGGTTTTGCTATAACTTGACCTCTTTCGATGTCTTTTCTATCAATTCCTCTTAAAAGAACACCAATGTTATCTCCTGCTTCTGCTTGATCAAGTAATTTTCTAAACATTTCAACACCAGTAACAACTGTTTGTTTCTTTTCTGTTGAAAGTCCAACTATTTCTACAGTATCTTGTAATTTAACTGTACCTCTTTCTACTCTACCTGTAGCAACAGTACCACGACCAGTAATTGTGAATACATCTTCAACTGGCATTAAGAATGGTTGATCTATTGGTCTGTCTGGAGTAGGTATATAAGAATCTACTGCATCCAATAATTCTTTTATTGGAGCATATACAGGATCATTAGGATCTGTAGATGTGCTTTCTAATACTTTTAATGAAGATCCTTTTATAATTGGAATTTCGTCTCCAGGGAAATCATAGCTTGATAATAAGTCTCTAACTTCCATTTCAACTAATTCTAATAATTCTGGATCATCAACCATATCGCATTTATTTAAGTAAACAACGATATATTTAACTCCAACTTGTCTTGCAAGTAAGATATGCTCTCTTGTTTGTGGCATTGGTCCATCAGCTGCAGAAACAACTAATATTGCACCATCCATTTGAGCAGCACCAGTAATCATGTTTTTTACATAGTCAGCATGTCCTGGGCAGTCAACGTGAGCATAGTGTCTTTTATCTGTTTCATACTCAACGTGTGCTGTATTGATTGTAATTCCTCTAGCTTTTTCTTCTGGAGCACCATCAATTTGATCATATGCTTCATATTTAGCTTTTCCTAATAATGATAAATATTTTGTAATAGCTGCTGTTGTTGTTGTTTTACCATGGTCAACATGTCCGATTGTACCAATGTTAACGTGTGGTTTTGTTCTTTCAAATTTTGCTTTTGCCATTTAAAATTCCTCCTTATTTTTGAGATTTCTCTCTATTTTATTTTTAAATTTAAAATCTTTTTTATTGTTGCTTGCATTATATACTATTTAAAAGAAAAATGCAAGCTTTTATTTAATTTTCTTTTTAATTTAATCTATTAAACATTTTTATTTCTTGATGAAACAATTGCTTCACGAACAGATTTAGGAACTTCTTCATAGTGAGATGGTTCCATTGAATAATTTCCTCTACCTTGTGTTCTTGAACGTAAGTCAGTTGCATAACCAAACATTTCAGAAAGTGGAATAAATGCTCTTATTTCTTCATTTCCTTGAACTTCATCCATTCCTTCAATTTTACCACGTCTAGAGTTTACATCTCCAATTACATCTCCCATGTATTCTGTAGGTACAGATATTTCAACTTTCATTATTGGCTCTAATATAACAGCTTTTGCTTGTCTGCATCCTTCTTTGAATGCCATTGAAGCAGCTATTTTGAAGGCCATTTCTGAAGAGTCAACTTCATGGTATGAACCATCAACTAATGTTACCTTAAAGTCTATAACTGGATATCCTGCTAAAATTCCGCTTTCAGCAGCTTCTCTCATACCTTGTTCAATTGGTTTAATGTATTCTTTTGGAACAGCTCCTCCAACTATTTTGCTTTCGAATTCTATTCCTTTTCCTGGCTCTAATGGTTCCATTTCAAACCAAACATCACCATATTGTCCTTTACCACCTGACTGACGAATAAATTTACCTTGAACTCTTACTTTGTTTCTAATTGTTTCTTTATAAGCAACTTGTGGTTTACCAACATTACACTCAACTTTGAATTCTCTTTTTAATCTATCTTCTATTATTTCTAGGTGTAATTCTCCCATTCCTGCTATAATAGTTTGACCAGTTTCATGGTTTGTATATGCTTTAAAAGTTGGATCTTCTTCAGCTAATTTTGCTAAAGCAATACCCATTTTTTCTTGAGCCGCTTTATCTTTTGGCTCAATAGCAATATCAATAACTGGCTCTGGGAATTCCATTGATTCAAGTATTACTGGGTTGTTTTCATCACATAAAGTGTCTCCTGTTGTAACATTTTTTAAGCCAACTGCTGCGGCAATATCACCTGCATATACTTTTTCAATATCTTCTCTGTGATTTGCATGCATTTGTAGAATTCTACCAATTCTTTCTTTTTTATCTTTATTAGAGTTTAATACAGAAGAACCTGATTCTAATGTTCCTGAATATACTCTAAAGAAACATAATTTACCAACAAATGGATCTGTTGCAATCTTGAAAGCTAAAGCTGCAAATGGTTCATTATCGTCAGTTTTTCTTTCTACTTCATTTCCATCTAAATCTACACCTTTTATATGTGGTATATCTGTTGGAGCTGGCATATAGTCTACTATTGCATTTAATAATTCTTGAACACCTTTATTTTTATAAGATGAACCACAACAAACTGTTACTATTTTATTTGCAATTGTTCCTATACGTAAACCTTTTTTAATTTCTTCAGCAGTTAATTCTTCTCCTTCTAGATATTTCATCATTAATTCTTCATCTTGTTCACATGCTGCTTCTATCATGTTTTGTCTCCATTTTTCGCAATCAGCTTTCATATCTTCAGGAATATCTTGTTCTTCAATTTCTCTTCCTAAATCATCTTTGTGAACAAAAGCTCTCATTTTTATTAAGTCAACTATTCCTTGGAAATAGTCTTCTTTACCAATTGGTAATTGGATTGGTACTGCGTTTGCGTGTAATCTATTTTTTAATTGGTCAACACAAAGCATAAAATCTGCACCAACTATATCCATTTTGTTTACATATACCATTCTTGGTACATTGTATTTATCTGCCTGTCTCCAAACAGTTTCTGTTTGTGGTTGAACTCCACCTTTAGCAGCTAAAACTGTAACCGCACCATCTAGAACTTTAAGTGATCTTTGAACCTCTACTGTAAAGTCAACGTGTCCTGGAGTATCAATTATATTTATTCTATGATTGTCCCAAAAACATGTTGTAGCAGCAGATGTTATTGTTATACCTCTCTCTTGTTCTTGTGCCATCCAGTCCATTGTAGCTGCACCTTCGTGAACTTCTCCTATTTTATGAGTTTTTCCTGTATAAAAAAGTATTCTTTCTGTTGTTGTTGTTTTTCCAGCATCAATATGTGCCATTATTCCTATATTTCTTGTTCTTTCTAATGGACATGCTCTTCCTGCCATCTATTTTTTCCTCCCCTCTAAATTGAGTTTACTCAATTTACAAAAATTGACTAATTAGTTTTTAATATTTATTATAACCATAACATATACCATTATATGCAAATATTAATAATACAAAATATATACTTTCTAATTTTGTCGATTTTTTAGAATTTGTAATGTGCAAAAGCTTTGTTTGCTTCAGCCATTTTGTGTGTATCTTCTTTTTTCTTGAATGCTCCACCATTTCCAGCAACCGCATCCATTATTTCGCCAGCCAATTTTTCTGCCATTGTTTTTTCATGTCTTTTTCTACTATATGCTACAAGCCATCTTAAACCTAATGTTTGTCTTCTTTCAGGTCTAATTTCTAATGGAACTTGGTATGTTGCTCCACCAACTCTTCTTGCTTTTACTTCTAGAACTGGCATAATATTTTCTAAAGCTGCTTCAAAAACTTCTAATGGTTCTTTTCCTTCTTTTTCTCTTATGATATCAAATGCATCATAAACTATTTTTTGAGCAACTGTTTTTTTACCATCTAACATTATGTTATTTACTAGTTTTGTAACAACTTTGCTATTATACATTGGATCTGGTAAAACATCTCTTTTTGCTATAAAACCTCTTCTTGGCACTATTCTTCCCTCCTTAAATTTATATTAGATATTTATAAAATACCTTAGGTACTCTGAAAAGTATTTTTACTTTTCCGTATAGTGCATATAATATATTCCTAAATTTAAGTACCCTTAAGTTCATTCTAAATACAATATTTAGAAAAATTTAGTAAGTATTACAAGCACTACTTTTAAAATTGCTAACATTCTAATAAAGCTTTAAAACCATGTAAATCATGTAAATTAGGTATATTGTGCATTTTTTGAGATTTATTTCAAGACGAAGGCGTACGTTTGTACGTCAAGCTTTAAAACAAATATCTAAAATATGCAAAATTCTAATTTAATTAATTTTAAACCTTTTTGCTAAATTCCTATAAAACTTATAAAATTGAGTAAATTAGGTATATTGTGCATTTTTTGAGATTTATTTCAAGACGAAGGCGTACG
>ERZ827156.1181-NODE-1181-length-32491-cov-4.307375_pt1 | contig 32491 bp, 72 predicted proteins | sample MGYA00519919_ERZ827156 | MGnify/ENA primary metagenome ERZ827156 (study PRJEB31778, sample SAMEA3449269) | human gut metagenome | biome: human gut; feature: human-associated habitat; material: faeces | place: United Kingdom | collected 2010/2012 ...
GCTTCGATCCACGATACTCTTCCAGTGCTTTTCAATAACGATTTGTTTGTCTTCCCCGAGAATAAATAGAGAATCGATCATTGCTTTTTGGAAGTATCAAGAAACAGCAACAGAATGATAGTGGGCATTTACCGCACAAATCTCCCCTATCCACTTCTCGCGCGGCCACGCGAGTTGGGACGTGGTATGACAAAACAAACACAATTCTCACACATCCAAAGTGGGTTCGCCCATCGCTTCCACAGCGATCTTAGGATACAAAACGCCATTCTTCGTAGTCTTCCTCATCCACGAGTACGGCTTCATACTCAACCACGAGTACATCGCATTCTCGATTTCTCCGCACGTCGCAATAGGGTACGCATTCGGCACTCTTCGCTCCAATTCTTCCCGGCGCTGCTCAAACTGCACCTTCAATTCCGCCCTCTCTCTGTTTACAACGACCGTATCGCTGTCTACGCTACGGGGAACACAAGGGAATCATGACTACCCCACACCGTCCACGCGGAAAAGGAAATTGTTACACAACTGAGCAATCTTGAAATCTGTCCATCACTCCCGCACAACGACCCCACTCGACCGGCGAATCCACTCCGTGAACAGCACGTTGTCGTAGCCGCGCTCCACGATCTCCTCGTCGTACTCCTCCAGATAGCTCGTCTTCTTCAGCACGAAGTACCTACTCCTCACGCCCGTCAGAAACCGGCACGATTCCGTCGTGTTCCCCAGACAGTGCATGGCGCGGTAATTGATGAACGAGAACCACCGGAACTGCTACGCCTCACCCCTTCGTCTCTCGCCCACCATCGGAATGGTGGTGGTCTGCAACGGGCGGCAGTGGTAGCTTTCGAGGCATTGCTTCAAAGACTTGGGGCCGTTGGGGATGGCGTCGTACTTCCTATCTCTCATGCCCGCACTGCGCGTCCACTGGTAAGCGGCCTTGGCGTCGTCGTAGGCTTCGTTCGCCCACTCGAACACGGGCACGACGCCCGCGAAGAACGGATCGCGCCAGAGGTAGCCGGGCGTGCGGAGGAGCTCGGAATAGAGGTTGGCTACGCGTGATCGAGAAGAAGGAATGGGACTGGTGGGGGAGAGATTGCGCTCGGCGAAGATGAAATGCGTCGTTCGGACGTGGAGAATGCCGATGTTCTTGAGCTTGTTGATGGGGATGGTCGACGACTGGAGGAGGAAGGAGTGGCACTGCGTTCTCTTGTTCATCTTGCAGGTGTTGACAAAGGAATCCATCTTATCCTTCTCGTCCTCGTGATAATACACGACGATACTAAACGCTCTGAGCATCAAATCCACCTCGTGATCAAACCCATCCCAGCGAGAAAAGTAGGGCTTCAGGAATGCAGCATCTTTGACACTAGTCATGAAGGAGGAAGAGCGGGAGTACTCGAAATAGGTAACAAGGGTTACGTCGAATTCACTGTTCGCGGACAGAGTGTAGTCGTTCTCCAACTCCCACGGGTAGTCCCATGCTGGCGTGACGGACTCTTCCTCCCGATGCTCTACTTGTTACGGATACCACGCAGTGACCACCGAGTTCCTTCAGTGCTGAAGGAGTCTTGGCTTCCTGGAACACAAACACGTTCAAATCCTCAGAGGGCAAAAAACGTAGTCGGAGCTACGGATTACGCTTCTTCTTCCACGGCAAACTGTCGTCAACACGGATACCGTCAACGAGATGGTAAAACCGATGACGAACACCCACATCGCGGTTCTACTCATGACCACGAGCACAGAGGGATCATACCGAAGATTCCATGTACCCAGGTTCATCCTTCAAAACAACGCAACAAAAGCGAGATATCTATGAACGGAGCCACTTCCCTAGCCGTTCTTTCTCCCTGAAAGAGCGCAGAAAACACGACTCCAGTGAGAGGATGCAAAATCGTATAGATAAGGAAGAAACAGAGGAGTGTGATAAGCATTATACAAAACAAGGTCATCGCTGAAAGGAATACGACGGCCACGCGCACTTTAGTGAGTGGATTCTTTCTCAAACCTCTCCTCCGCTTCCTTCATGACCTCGCTGAATGGGGTAGAACTCTTGTGAATCCTCTCACCCGTCGATGGAGGGCAGGCCACGATGTGTATATCTACGTTCAAAAGGCAGCAACTGTCTTACCCTTCCCATATCGCTCTGTCACCTCCTGCATGCCTATGCATAACCACGTCCCTGCAGCGAATACGCTTATCGAAGAAATACTGCATCTGCCTGTCCTCAAAGCGAGCCCTTTGGTTAGTAATCGGAATCACGGGGGGTCTCGCCAAGTACTTCATCATTGCCCGTCTGTCCATCGTACGGCTAGTAGCGGAACTACGGAATAAGCCGTTTCCCCTCGATCTACGGTCCCATCTGTTTGTTACTCATTGCCGCGTTCATCGTCTTGGGGTTGCGTTGAACAGCAAAGATCCGTATGCAAATGGAAGGGAATAGAAATCAATAGCCAAACAGGGGGTCTTTCTCAAAAGTGTGGGCCCAAAACACTTCTCCCTTTCTTCTAGAATTGGGTTCCATTCGCCGAGATTGCTGCCTTCGCGCCTCTCCCTTCCCATGTTGCGGTTCTTCGTGTTCTTCGCACTGCTCATCGTTCTTGCGGAGTCGTGTGAAACGCTGGAAGGAATGGATGCAAGACTCCAACGTGCAACCGAAGCCGAGTCCCTTCGTTCCTCCAATGTCCATGAGCTCTACTTCACGCTTCTCCTCTCAAAACAGATGCACCGACCTCTTCCGGATATCGAAAGCTTCTCCTTTTCTCGGTTCATCACTAGGCTTGTGATTCTCTCCCAACCTCTGCGGCATCGATCATAGAAGAGTATAGGGAGTACGAAATTCATAAACTCCTTCACTGTCCGGTTTCCGTTCCTGATGATCTGTGTGTCTCTTTCGCGCGGATAATCTGTAGTGCAGAACGGATTCACTATGCGTCCTCTATCCACTCTCTATACTATCTGCTGTCCTTTGATCCGACTGGCGTGAATGGGAATAAGGTCTCGGAAATGTGTGTATGTCATTTGTAGATTGCTCAGAAACTGTACGCACGGATGCAATCCAGCGAATTCGATACACTCCCATTTCAGGAGCAGGCTCACCTCGTGTTGGCTCTGCACGCGCTGTTTCCCAGTTTGTCGCGAGCCATGCGGTCCAAAGTGGAGATGTACCGCTCCATCACACAACGCCTCCTTCTCTCCTTTGATCTCTCCCACTACACTAACGAAGACGATTACGATGCGTTCTGTGAATTGTTGGGATTGTTGGTCGCGTTTCCTCCCTTCGGCATTGAGCCTTCCCTTCCTCGCGATACGATGGTCCGCATGATTCAGGCCGTACTGAGCAAGCAGAATGAGCTGTCTTCCATGCAGCACGCCTACTACAGTTGGATTGCCTTGGAGGGAATGACGCGCTATTGCCAACAATGCTACTACGCGGTTTCCTATACGAGCAAAGAGGGAGCGTTGTACATTCGGGTCGTGGATGCGTTGAATCGTGTTGACAGCGGAATCCAAGTGAGAGTGGTCATGGATGGAAAGGAACAAGACGCGAAGCTTGAGAACGGAGAATATGTGCTGTTTGCAGTGAGCCGCTCTCCCTTCTTGATTCGAGTGGGTGAATGGAGACGTTTTTAGGGATAGGTGTACGACGTTCACGGGTCATTGGTTTTAGAGAAGAGGGGACAATTGTACGATATGGAGGAGGAGCTGTGATAGTCATTTGTTTGTTCGATGGAAAGGCCCTTCGTGTTCGTGCACATAACCGACATCCACATCAGTCGAGATAATTACGAAGGGAGCTACAACGATTTCCGTCACTTTATGAAGGACGTGCTTCCCGTGATTTCGCCGAGCATCGTTGTGAACACGGGAGACATTACGTGCTCCACCATTACAGATAAGAACGGTACGTGCCTCGCTGGTGTTTTCAACGAATAGGGATATTCCGTCTCGACGAATGGCAGCAGTATGCTATGGAATGGGACTGCTCATGAATCTAGATATGCGTCTGTGCTGAAAGAAACGGGATGGTTTTCGATTGACAAATGGATGGACATTCGAGGGAATCACGACTCGTTCGTCCACTACCCTGGAGAGCATCCCTTCAAAACGTATTCGGTGTATGGAGCATCGGGAGAGGACGCGGTGTATGCGAAAACGTTCCACACGGATTCTGGGGACCTGCGCTTCATCGGAATCGATGCGAACGACCCGTGCTTCCGCCACTTCAACGGCTTCCTCTCACGCGCCATTCTCGACAAGCTGGAGTCCCTTCTGTCGAGCAGCTCGTTGTCCTTTTTCATCTCACTGATGTGCAGAGTCCCCACCGTGCTGTTTTCGCACTACCCTCTCTTCACGATGGATGTCCGTCCCACGTCCTCCAACAAGCACACGCTGCTCGATCTGATCCGCATCTACAAGCCCGTGTACTACCTGTGTGGCCATATGCACTCCGCCCTCGGGGGAATGATCGTCGACGCGCATCGCCATCATCACCACTAGACACGGCGGTTCGACACGATCGAAGCCGAACAGTTCGACTTCAAGATGGCGCGCCAATTCCGCGTGTTTTCCTACTTCCGCGGCCAGCTTTCCTTCGTCACCTACAACATCTTCGCGGACGAAAACCCGCTGATTTTGGTCCACTCGCCTTGCGTGGCCGTCTCTGGGAGGAGTGACGCGTAGGACTATCGGTACGAGCTTCCGGGCATCGGAGAGAATTCCCTCGTGTTTTTGTCAATCGTCAATGTCGAAACGCCCATCATCGAATTGTGCCCATCTGCACCGTGTTTCACTCCGTAGGTGGATCGACGGTCACGATATGACCTCCTCGCCCGATCTGACGATCGAAGCGAATGGCGATCAGATTAGCGTGATCATGAAACCCTCGCTTCCCTCCGGTCGCCACGTGCTCCGCTGCATGGTCACCAACCCCTCGCACAGTCGCCGCACCCTCCTCGAACGCGTCTTCAACGTCCACTCCAACCACCCAGCACGTTCTCTCTATCCGTACACCGCCACGCCCCACACGACGCTGGCCCGTCGCCTGCTGCAGGAGCCCTCCCACACCGTGACGAGCTACGCGCTGGAGTACCCGCTGGCGGGCCGCACGCGGTTCCTGATGCAAACGGACTGGTCGCATCTGATGTTGCTTCTGAACCCTCTGATCCTCGCCGTCATTCTGCTGTGCTACTGGGGATGCAGGACCATCGGGCTGCACATTCTGCGCAAACACGCGTTCACGCCGTCCGACGCGTGGGTCTTCGTCTCCGACAGACAGGCCAAGTACGCCGTTTTCAAGCAGTTTTTCGGCACGCTGCCGCGATGGCTGGCCACGCTCTGCTCGCGCCTCTTTCTCTTCACTTCCGACACTCTGGTGTTCTACGGCGTTCTCCTAAGCCTCCTTCTCCACCTCCTCCTCCCCGTGTTCTTCCGCGACGCTCGCGTCCGTCTTCGCCTCTGCCTTTATCCCTAGGGTGATTGGTGCGCTTTCACAAGCGTGGGATATATCAATCTCACGGCGCGGCGGCGCGTCCCGTACATGGACAGCTACGTGTTCGGCGCGGCGTTCTACTACGGTGTGATGGTGCTGTTCACGCTGTACATGTTCCTGTTCGCCACGCCCTCCATTGCGAGGGTCATGCCGTACAAGGTCGTGTCGTACCTGTTTCTGATGCTGGACGTGTGGCTGATGGCCACGCTGTTCAAGTTCACCGTCACGCTCAGGCGCAATGACTTCCGGTCCAACTGGTCGCTGCTGGTGCGGCTGAACGAGCCGCTGTCCCTCCTTCTCTTGCTCCTCCTCATGATTCGTGAGAAGCTGCTGTTGATTGTTTCTTTCAAACACGAGTTCCTTTCTCACGAACACAAGTGGTCACCAACAAAAGCCTGTTTCTCACAAACACGACTGTTTCTCATAAACACGCCACATAAAGGGATTACTTGAACAGCGCCTCCACCTGCTTCGCAATCATCTGCTTCTTGTAGCCGGTGATCACCGGACCCGCCTCCTTTCCGTCCTTGAAGAAGTGGAAGGAGGGAATGTGATCCACGCCGTAGTCCGCGGCGAACTTCTCCAGCTTGTCCGCCGTCGTGTCCACCGACGCGAACGTCACGTCCTTGCGCTCGCCCGCCAGCTTGTTGTAGAACGGGGAAATCATCTTGCACTTGCCGCACCACGGCGCGTAGAAGTCCACCACCAGGTTCTTCTTCGTCGCCACCAGCTCCTTGAACTGCTTCTCGTCCTGGATCTCAATCACGTCCTTGCCCATCAGCTTCTCATCCACGGCGGACTCCGTCGCGCCGCTGCCGAAGTACTCGCTGCTGTCCTTCGTGTTGATCGTCTTCTCGCCGGGCTTCCAGTTGGCGGGACACACCTCGCCGTGCTGCTCCACGAACTGGAAGGCCTGCACCAGGCGCAGCACCTCGTCCACGCTGCGGCCCACCGGCAGGTTGTTCATGGTGATCTGCTCGATCACGCCCTGCGGGTTGATGATGAACAGGCCGCGGAGGGCAACGCCCAGATCCTATGCATTATCGCGAGAGAGCGGGCGTACGTTCACGAGCACTCCGTACTTGGAGGCGATCTCCTTCGTGTTGTCGCCGATGATGGGAATCTGCATGTTGCCCAGACCACCCTTCTTGCGGGGCGTCTTGATCCAGGCAAGGTGGGACTCCACGGTATCGCAAGAGCACGCCAGCAGCTTGGTGTTCAGTTTCTCGAACTCCTGCGCTCTGTCGCTGAAGGCAATGATCTCAGTAGGGCACACGAAGGTGAAGTCCTTGGGGTAGAAGAAGAGGACGACGTACTTTCCTACTCCTCACAACCACCCATTATGCCAACCTCTGTAATCCTCGAGATTCACGGTGGTAATGTCGTTGTCAATAACGGCGGGAGCCTTGAACAGGGGCGCAGGCTGTCTCACGAAGGCCTGAGAGGGACCGTACTACACAGTCAGCACAGCCCAATACACGTACGGTGATCTGAGAAAAGCTGCGAGCCACCTGCGTAAAGGCGGAAACACCTCCGAAACGCTTGCTGGCGGAGGCAACGGTCTTGGCAATCTTGGGAAGCATAAACATGTTGTTCTTTGTGTAGGGAATAAAAAATAATGGCAATCGAATCAGAATCACGACTCCACTGATGGCAGGTGAAGCGAAAAGGGAGTTTCATCCGTCCGATTGACAGCAACGGAGGTTGTTTTCTTGCTTCTTTGATGAGGGCGTGCATGCATATGCGTAGTAAGGAGGGAAAGGAACCGTATGGACGGAAGTATGCTGCGAAGTGAGGACCGAACAAGAAAGGCTACGAACACAAGACAGAGTCATAGGAAGCAAAATGGACGCACATCAGAATCAATCACGCGACTCCCATGACTATTGATTCTGGATTTGGTAGGAGGAAGAGGAAGCGCTGATGAGCAGGAAAGGCGAGACTAACGCCCTTTCTGTACTACTTCCCCATTCTGACCTATTTCCTATTCCGATCTTGTGCTGGATGCATTCAAAACACTTATGTGTAGCTGTTGCCGCGTTCCCCTTCTCTTCATTCATCAAGTTTCTTGTTACCTTTGACAAGTGCTCATTCGCGGGAGGAGTGAGGTTATAGCATCATAGCCGTGGCAGCCAGCGGATATGCTTTCTACATGATGAAAACCGTGGAGTTGATGGTTGGAAGCACAAACTACGCTTCCGTGGTGCTGACGTTGTTCGTGCTTCTCACGCCCGTGAAGTATGGCCTCTTCTGTCTCCATCGCGGAGCGAGTGGGTGGTTCTTCCTCCTGGGAGGCATGCTCTCCTTCTACTGGAGTTCGTTCCACACATTTAGCTCATTGTCTAGAAGTGGTGCCCGCATCACCCAGTGACAGCTACCGCCTAGTCTCCTCCTTCTTCGTCTCCAACAAGATTGTCGTCCTCTTCCTGGCCCTTCTCAGTACCATCCGATCGGGATGGATTGGGCTTCTGGAGGGGATCATCGGCTTTGCCATTGGCTACTTCGTCACGCCTTCTCTGGAACGTCCGCGCCCTCTCATCCGATGCCCTGCCTTCATCGTTTCTTCACTGACAGTTCATCTTCCGATGGGGCTTCATTTGCAGAGCCTGTTCTCCGCCAACATCCCGCCTCAACAGTACGCACGTCAGCCGTCGAGAAGGGCTCCACAGCAGGAATACAGTCATCAGGGCGATTACGAGACCGAAGTGGTTGCAGATGAGGAGAAGGTGCAAGAGCTGATGGTTCGTTCATGTGTGGCAGCTAAGGGGTAGATGATGGGTTTTGACAGGAGTAAGGTGGAGAAGGCGCTGAAGAAGACGCTGAACGATACGAACGCGGCTGCGAACATTCTTTTAAACGAATAGCCCCTGTTTGTTCCATCCACTCATTCCCTCCCTTCTCCCCGTCCTCTCCGCTTTTCATTCTCCGATTGGTTTTGCACAAACTAATCCAGTCCGATTTGAACAATTGTTAAAGGAAGGATGTCTTACATGGATGTACTCGATAAGCATATTGAGAAGGTACTCATGCCTTAAGTCGCCGTTTACGTGTGTAGCTGCGTGCCTGTGTGCTGATTAGCGAGCTGGAGGTGAAGGAGGTCTGCGACAAGGCGAAAGAGCTATTTCTGAAGGAAGACAACATTAGCGTGGTCCACACGCCCGTTACGGTAATCCTGTCGTTCTTTTGTGAGGAGCAGATTTGTGGCGACATCCACGGGCAGTTCTATGACCTGCGGGAATTGTTCTTCGTTGGAGGCAACTGCCCGCGAACCAACTACCTATTCATGGGCGATTACGTCGATCGCGGGTACTACAGCATCGAATCCTTTTTGCTTTTGCTGTGTCTGAAGCTGCGCTACCCGGATCGCATCACGCTTCTCCGAGGAAACCACGAATCGCGGCAGATTAGCCAGGTATACGGCTTTTATGACGAGTGTCTTCGCAAATACGGATCGATCAACGTGTGGCGCATGTGCACCGACGTCTTCGACTGCATGAGTCTCTCTGCTGTCGTGGAGGGCCGCTACTTCTGCATCCATGGTGGCCTGTCCCCGTCGATCCACACACTCGACGAAATCCGAGCCATCGACCGTGTCGTCGAGCCCCCTCATGATGGCGGGATGTGCGACTTGCTGTGGTCCGATCCCGAAGAGGAACTGATTGGATGGGGGTCGAATCCGCGTGGCTGCGGTTTTGTGTTCGGTGGGGACTGCGTGGCCGAATTCAACAAGGCGAACAACCTCGATCTGATTTGCCGATCCCACCAGCTTGTAATGGAGGGCTATAAGTACATGTTTGACAAGAAACTCGTGGCAGTGTGGTCCGCGCCGAATTACTGCTACCGCTGCGGAAATGTGGCGTCGATCATGGAGGTGGACGAGAACATGGAGAACGTGTTCAAGGTGGGGGCGTTGAGATGGGGTGATGAGTAGCTGTTCGACGCGGCGCCAGCGACCGTACGTGGATACCTGCCGAAGGATCCTCCGAAGGATTACTTTATGTAATATGTGATTCGCCTGCTGTTTGTTGCAGAATCATCATTCCTCCAAAATCGGGCCGATTTGTTGCATCCGGCATTTCGCGTCTAATCCCACTTTAAAGACACAATGGATCGTACGAAGGAAATCGTCGACTTTAACATACCTCGCTACAAGATGTTCTTCCTTGTATTTGGCTTCGTTTCCTCCCTCTGTTCCGCGTTACGTTTAGTACGCAATCATGTATCTGTACCTTGTGTTCGGACCCGTGGGCAAAATGTTCGACAGAAACGTGTTCCTTCTTATCCAATGGGTGATTTTGCGCTTTTCACTTCACGGTAGAGTCCGGTGATCGGAGTCGTTGGATTCGGCATCTACGCCCTGTACACAATCGTGAAGAACGTGATCAACCTGAAGAACTACCCGGACGAGGCGGAGAGTTTGCTGAAGGTTGCTGTGCGCGGTTTGCGTGATGCGTAGGATGTCCAGGAGGCAAAGGAGGGATTGAGAAAGCGTGGTTACAAGGGTGATTTGTAAGTCTTGTTTCTTATCAAACGAATGCATTTAATCCTGTCTGCAAGGCTGTACAGGGATTGGGAACGGGAATGGGGAATGAAACAGAGCACATGAAATCGTACTAAACCACCATTACTGCATCGGAATGCTGCTCTGCGCCTGAAGCATGTTGATCTGCTGACTCGTGTAGCCTCTCTGCCTCAGCCGGTCAATCTGGCGCTTCTCCACCTCCAGAGCCGCCTGCTCACGATCGATCTAAAAGGTACGCATGCGAGTGAAATCCACTTCCAGGAATAAAGGGACAACGGTAACGCACGCCGCGGACACCAGCAGCCAGGTGAGAATGCCGGCGAACTTGCCAAACTAGGAATCACGGAAAACAGGAGGAGAGAAGTACACTCCACGTGAAACCGACAAACGAGTTTACAGAGTTGGTGCACTTCTTCACGAACGCGGAATTCATCGCCTTATTCGCCGCAATCTTGATCTTCTCCTACGCGTGAGCCGTGTCTCGAGCGCCCACCCATGCCGTTTTCTTTTGCTTCGGAGCCATCGGTGCAGTTCAATTAACCCTTTCTGTGGAGAATGCACTTTTTCTGTTTCGCGTCCTCTCGAATTCTTGGGGCGTGTGGGGACAAACAAGACAAAAGGACTACCACTTCCTGGTTGAACACACTGGAAAACTCCACCCCTTGTTCGGACTCGTCGTCACATAGCGGTGGATCACCTTATACAAATCCACTGTCGGCAAAGCAGCTCCACGCGATCGCATATCCAAAAACTCGTGAGAAACCCTCGACCTACCCGTCAGCCACCACGCTCGCTCGCACTTGGGATGCGGATAATCGAAGCCAAAGTCAGATAGAATCACGTAAAATGAGTACCCCTCGAATCGAAGACGCAGTGTAAACTCCATCTTGTTCCTTCCGTAGTCCACGAAGTACGGCTGGTAGATCGGCATCAGCTCGTTGCGCCGCAGTACCATGTACGGCTCCATCTCCGTGTAGTTCATGCACTGCGCCTTGTACAGCGGGTATTTGCTGCCGAAGTAATCCCCCAATCGCACGATGCGCTACACATCAGAATTATTGGGATCCCCCACATGCGCCTTGGCATTCAGGAACAGAATGCACTTGTTCTGCATCACGCACAGCTTCAGCTTCGCCTTGCTGTTGGGGATGCGTCGATTCACTCTACCACTCACATCTTCCGCCAACCCCCCACTCCGGGATGCTCCGCGAGATGGCCGTGATGTACCCGAGCGTGGAGGCGGAGAAGCTGAAGGTGGGCAGCATGAGGGCGGCTCGTCTGTCCTCCAACACCGCGAAGTCCATCGCCTTCAGATTCTCGTACAGCGTCGCTACACATCATTCCACGGCAGGATTCCAACGTGAGGGCCACAGGTCCATATCCAACAACATCACATGGCTCGTCACCACGTTGTTCAGCGCGTAATCACGCAACAAGTTGATCGGGAAGATGCGTCGGTTGATCACGCGTTTGCGTGTCGGCTCGCGCGTGTACACCACGTAGTTGCGCGGCGCGTCGGAATACACGACATACAGCGTTACGCGGAAATGCGGCAAGGAAGCGTACTGCACCAAAAACGAGTCGATTTGGGTCAGTTCGTTTTCCGAGGCGATTAACGCAAGAGAAAAATGACCTTTCCAACGCTCTGCCAGAAAGGGCATATAGGAGAGACGGTCCACTCTACGCATAACTGACCCTATTGTGGTTTACGAGCTGACCATGCAATACGTGAAATCGACGTCACTTCGGGTTTTCACGTCCCTGTCTAAATGTCAGAAAAAGGCCCGATTTCGGTACACGGCTGGACTTGGTAGGTGCGGAAGGTGCGCGAGTCGGAGTCCCACGACACCACGGCGTGCACCTGACAGAGCGCGAAGTTGCGATTGTCGTTGCAATTCACGCGAAGACGCGGCTTCCAGCTGGAGAACCAGCTCGCGATGGGCTTCGTGGAAATGACGGCTCCCGGGGCGAGAGACTTGTCTTCCCACTGAAGCGTGCGATTGAAGATCTCGACCGTGTCGGCGATATGCTTCGTTCCCGGCGTGAGTCGGGAGACCTCTCTCTGGAACCGAGTCATGTTGCCCAGCGGGGGAGGGTTGAAGTAGTACTTCTTCTTCGGCGACAGATAGCTCAGCTTAAACGGCCCCTTGTATCCCGGCCCTGTCTTTCCCGCTGATGGCTGCTGCGGCACTTGCTGCGGCGTCTGCACCTGCACCGTGGGAGTCTGAGCGGTGGCTTCAGGGGAGTCAACCGTTTCCTTCTGGAAGAGCTCTCTTTCAAGCTCGGTGGGATGCACGGTCTGCTTCTCCACCGATTCCGTTGCACCTTCCTTGCGTTCGGCAGGAGCAGGGGAAGTCTCCCCCAATGCACCCTCGTGACGCACGGAGGTGTCTACTGAATGATAGTCATATTGAAAACGAAAACCGTTCACAGTAGAGCCGGTAGCAAGAGACGCGTAGGAGGGATCAGCGGATCGTCTCTCCGGCCCGCTCACGTATTCACGAAAGGAGATGGGAGTAGATGGAAAAGCGTGAGGCTGCAGGCTCAAGTAGCCGTACAAAACGAGAATCACAACGAAGAACACATTGAATAGCCTCATTCTGAAACAGTACGCAAAGAGGGAAAAAACGAATGTTTCCTTTGCTGGAACAAACTCAGTGTGGTTTAGAATCGTGTTCGTTTTGGGGCCCACACTTTCCCGTCCTCGATCACCGAAACCGGCGTTTTTGTTAGCAAGAAGCGAGAGATTGCAACAAAGAGCCACTAAACAGCACTTATTGGAAGGTCTCGTATCCCTCGTCCTCGTCTTCGTCGTCCTCCACATCCATCTTCTCGTCCTCCTTCTTTCCGCCGTGCGCAAACTCGCTCCGCATCTCTCTGGGCGTCTTGCGCCTATCCCTCACCTCCTCTCCCGACCCTCACTCAATCGCGCATCCAATCGCGCTGTTATGTTGCATCAGCGGAATAATCGCCGACAGGATGCAGTTGAACACGCTCGGGAACAGGTTCTCCTCCGCCGCCAGCAGCGTCTTCATCCTGTACCGCTCCTTGGGGCTACCCCTCATTTTTCACTCCCTCGCCCACCCCTCGAAGCACGCCGGGCAGTTCTCGTCAATGATCGGCAGCTTCACCGTCTTCGCGAACTCGCGAAGCTGCTTCTCGCGCACGTACACGAACGGGCGGATGATGCGAATGTCCTTCTCCTTGTTCATGTAGCACGCTTTCATGGTGCGCAGAATGCCGTTGTGGAACACGGACATCAGGAATGACTCCGCCAGATCGTCCAGATGCTGGGCCAGGACCTGCGAATTAGGGGACATAAAAAATCGGGACAAGGACGTTGTAGCCCTCGCGGCGCAGCGTGCTGTAGAGGATGCCGCGCTTCATGCGGCTACACCAGCTGCAAATAGACCCGTTCTTCAGCTTCTTCTTCGCCAGCGCGATCACCGCGCGCGACTCGTAAAAGTACTTCACGCCGATGGTCTTGCAGTAGTCGCGCAGCGGGCTATTCTTCAATGGTGTGATTCGCACTCACCTTGGGTCGAAGCCGGTGGTTTGGGGGTCGACGGTGACACAGGCGAGCTCGAACTTGACGGGCGAGCGGCGCTGGAGGGCGAGGAGACAGTGGAGCATGGTGAGACTGTCCTTGCCGCCTGAGAGGCCGAGCATCACCTTGTCGCCCTCCTTGATCATGCCGTACTGTCCAATGGCCTCGCCTGGGAGGGGTGAGTGTGTTGCTTATGAAACAATTTGAAGGTTGTGTGGTGATTGTGAGTGAATGGAAATGAATTGGATCGTAGTGAAGTGATTGTGAAGTGATAGTGAGTGAACTGAATCTGACTGTTCATGAAGCAAGTGAATCAGAGTGAAGTGATTGTGAACAGAATCAGATTCCCCTCACAGCAACACAATCACAGAACACACACCTACCCATGCTCTTCATAATGCGCGGCGGTACCTCCGGGAACAAATCCTTATGCTTCTTCATGAACTTCACGCGCTCCTTGAACGGCAGCCCCGGCACCACCGCCGTGTACTCCAGCACGCCGTCCGGCCCCGTGTGGTACTTGAACTCCACGCCCTCCTCCTCCAGAATCGGCACCGCTGCCACCGGCAGCACGTCACGACCACTCCCACTCACCAAACACGACTCGCGTGTGATCGTCTTCCCCACAACGCCGTCCGTCTGTCGCGTGGCTGCCTTCTTCGGCACTGTCGCCATCGTCGGCACTGTCTTGCCCATCATCTTCGCAGCCGCCGTCAGCTTCGGCAGCGGCGCCATCACCGGCACCTCCGACACTGGGCGTTTCATCGACTTGCTATCATCCTGCATCACCGCGTTGGGGTGCACCAGAATGGCGGGCAGCAGCGGCTCCGAAGCGGCGGGCGCGTAGTCCTGCTTGATGTCCTCGTACGCCTCGATGCGCGTCACGTACCAGCGGTATTGTGCGATCAGCGAGGACTCCTCGTTGCGTACGCTGCTTGCCGTGTAGTCCGACACCACGTACGCGGGCGCTCTGACCACGGCCAGCGTGCGAGCCAGCGTCGCGTGCGCCTGCTCCAGATACGACGCGAACAGCTCCGCCTGTGCGACGCCCGTCACCTCGTGCGCCTTGGGCGTGTATGCCAGCCTGCCGGACGTGAAGCTAGGAGTCACCCAGACATGCAACGATCACTCCACGTCGTTCAGCCAGCGGCGGAAGGGCTTCTTGTTCTTGATGCTCTTGTGCCGCCACTCGCCCGTGTCCTCATAAAAGATGTACTCCGGAAGGAACTTCCAGCCCTCCTCGCTCACGAAGATCAGCGCGTCCTGAATGAACTTGACCTCCTCCGGCGTCATCACATATGACAGACCTCGTGGTTAGAGCCGATTACTGAACGCACTGATGCGCGTGTAGCCCGGACGGAAGATCTCGTTCTTGTCCAGCAGGATCTGGTCCAGGTCGTGCGACTTCGACGTGTTGATGCCCAACAGTCTATCGGGTCATGTTTACATATATGTCCCCTTACCTCATGGAATAGGGACCCGCGCACATGCACCCCGAACGCGTCTGGATGCCGAACAGGTCGCTCAGCAGCATGCTCACGAAGTTCCAGTGCAAAAATCGGCTACATTTCAGTCACGCTTCTCTCGCCCACCCATGGTGCTTGATCAGCACGGAGAACACGGCCGCCCGCTCGCCCGCCATGTCCTCGCCCAGCACCACGACGTTGGGGTGTTGCTTCAGCACCGCCAGCGTGTCCTGCAGGTACGCCTGCTCGCGCTCGCGGATCCAGTTCCAGCCCAGCTGGTTCTATGCATGACGGCAGCCGGCTGGACGCACGTGCATGTGGAGCGCCAGACCGCAGCGGATGGCGCCCATGATGTTGGGAGTGCCGCCCTCCTCACGGTCGCACAGCACTTGGCAGTACCTACGCTCGAGCCGGGTAGGAAAAACTACCGGTGCATGTCCTTGTTGACGTAGAAAATAGTACCTCCGCCGGGCATGTTGGGCACGTCGTTGACGAGGAACTTCTTCTTGAGGATCAGCAGGCCGGGACAGCCCACGCCGCCGACCATCTTGTGCGGCGACATGAAGAGCGCGTCGCAGTAGTCTAGCGCGTGCACGGAGGTGTTGTTCATCATCGGCGCTTCGTGGGAACACGCGGTGGCGCAGTCCCAGCAGATGAATGCATGTTCCTCATGCACCAGGATGTTGATGTCGGACATCGGCGTGATGATGCCCGTCACATTGCTCACGTGGTTGAGGGTCACGATCTTCAGCGGACTACGCATCAGCATCAGCAACAGAGGGAACCGGTTCTTGTACTGGCGCAGCTTCTGGCGCAGCTCCTCCTTGTTCAGCTTGCCACTCTCATTCACGCCGATCTCGACGTAATCGCAATCGGCCTCTCTCCAGGGGAGGAGGTTGCTGTGGTGCTCGTACGGCCCCACGAACACGATAGGGCGCTTCGGGTCGTCGGAGACGGGCTCCACGATGCGGCCCATCGAACCGCGCACATTCGTCTTCCAGGAGCTCGCGTCACCGTCCGTATGCGTGCGCTGGTGGAGACGCAGGTCTCCAGGCTCGCTGAAGCTCAGAGGACAGCCGGGGAAGGAGCACTTCAGCGGCTACTCTTCACAGCGCAACACCGTTACCCACCAGATCCACCGTGTTGAACGGCGTCTTCTTCTTCTCGATGCCGAGAATGCGAACGAACGCGTTAATGGCTCCAGTGCAGCCATTTCCAGCGAAGAGAATGACATCGTTGTCCGTGCAGCGATACTACACATAAGGGGATTGACGAATCGCTACGGTGTCGCGGATAATGCCTCTCGCCTCCTCTCGGAAGCAGCTCGACTGAATGCCAACGAAGGAGGAGGAAGTGTGCGTGTTTGAGTACACCGGCAAGACTTCCTTCGTCAGATAGTCTTCGATGGACTTCACCGCCTTTCCCGAAGCAGCGTAATCGGCGTAGGTCTGTCTGTGCGACTCAAACGGCCCGTCAATTAGCGCATCGGTTCCCACCAAGTTATCGGCAATGTTCTTCGCCAATTCCAATTTGGACTCTCTAACCTTTTCGATGTACTGCTGTGTATCGTCCTGCATCCAAAAGGCTCCGCCACTGGTTCTTCAAACAGAATTCTAGTTCCAAATAAGGTGATCGGGTATTTACCGTTTTGCACCCTTATTCGATTTACCTTTCTCTTTCGTATTCAGCATGTATGTGATGAGAGGAATATATGGTATGACTTTGAGTAGTGTATCGTGATGGATTCCAAATCAGCAAACATATTATGCTATCTGCTTTGCTAATGGATTACAATTCAAATATCTTCATCTATGATAAGAACAACATGCAGAATCAAGTACTACCAAAATCAGCTCTCCTTTTGCCAGAAAGAACAGCATCGCAAAACACATCCATTGAAAGAAAGCAACAATGCCGAGCATTGCAGAGTGGGATTCCATCTACAACAAGTCATTGGAGATGATCAGCGTAGGGTTCTCTCGCGATTCGATGATGTGCGTAGAAGGTCAGAACGGCCCTTGATCCGCGCTCCGGAACCAAGGACGTAGTCAGAAATAGTGGCGCTTCAGCTCCTAGTTCTCAAGAGTGCAGGCAATGCTCAACGTGATTGGAAACAGCATCAACAAATTGCAGAGCGACCTGGACACGATGGGCGGTGACTCGGTGAAGTACAAATTGTTTCTGTGGCGGTTGTGCGTAAGGAGTAGGAACGACCGCGAGATCAAGAGAAGACAGAACCTCATCGAGGGACTCAAAAGAGAGAAGGTGGGCTTTCCGCGTTCGCTGTGATGTGCAGAAAACATGCGACACCAACTTCGAAAAGAACGGCGGTCATGTCCAGGTGAAGTGACCTTACTCCAAAAGAGATGATGGCGTAGAAACCAGCTGCTCAACACGAACTACGACGCGGACAGCCTGACTAAGCAGTCGGACGTGGATCTGCATCACATGCAGGAGCAAACGTTTGCTGGTGGCGTTTGATGTCTTTTTTCACATGTAGCGCAGGAAGAGGCCCTGGTGGATATCAGCGATACGCTGGGTCGCTTGCACGAGATCGGAACGACCATCGGCCAGGAAGTGGATTTGCAGACTGTTGGTGTGGATCGCGCGCTGTGACGGGATAGAAGCTGCTGGACGAGATCGACACGAACGTGAGCAACGCGAACAACCGCATGAAGCAGGAGACGCTGCGAACGAAGAAGGTGGCGAAGAACTCGGGAATGTGCAAGTGGTACGCTGTGATCGTCCTGCTGCTGATCATTCTCATTTATCTCATTATTGCGTACATAAAGAAGTAGTTACGCCTCTGTTTGTTGAACCGCTTCGTAATTGGGACAGGTTCCCTAAAAAAGGTGGTTCCAGTATTTTTCACGGAGATGAGCGTTCCGCCGAGTTTTGGTAGCCAGCATAAGGTTATGTCTGGAAAGAAGAGAATCATGGTGTGTGGAGGTGCTGGCTTCATTGGATGCCATCTCTGCACCCGTCTGGTCGAAATGGTAACGAACTGGGGATCTGGTGCGAGCGTAGGGTCACGAAGTGATTTGCGTCGACAACCTGCTCACCGGATCCAAGGAGAACATCAAACACCTGCTTGGCAAGGTGGGGTCCTTCTCCCTCTCTCACGGGTAGGAGAACTTCGACTTCATCCTTCACGACATTCGTCAGCCCATTTTCATGGAGGTGGACGAGATTTACAACCTCGCCTGCCCCGCCGCCCCCATCCACTACCAGGTAGCCGCCTCCCCTCCCTGCGACCGTAGACCTACCCCATCAAGACCTTCGAGTGCTCTGTTCTCGGAATCCTCAACCTTCTTCATCTGGCCCGCGACACGGGATGCCGTCTCCTGCACGCCAGCACGAGCGAGGTCTACGGAGACCCTCTCGTCCATCCCCAGACCGGTAGGCGTGATCCCTCCGTCTGAGGCGCAGAGGAGTACCACGGAAACGTGAACCCCATCGGACCCCGCTCCTGCTACGATGAGGGCAAGAGAGCCGCCGAGTCCATCCTCTTCGACTACTACCGCACCTACAACCTCGACATTCGCGTGGTTCGCATCTTCAACACCTACGGTCCGTTCATGCACCCGTACGACGGCCGCGTCGTCACCAACTTCATTCGCCAGGCGCTGCGCGGCGAGGACATTACCATCTACGGTGATGGCAGTCAGACTCGCTCCTTCCAGTACATCGACGATCTGATCAACGTTTATGTGTTCGTCCCGTCTTACACGTAGGGACTCGTCCTGATGATGGAGAAGGACGACGTGATCGGCCCCTTCAACCTCGGCAACCCCGTCGAGTTCACGGTGAAGGAGCTGGCGGAGAAGGTGGTGAAGCTCACCGGAAGCAAGAGCAAGATCGTCTACATGCCGCTGCCCAAGGATGACCCTTGTAAAAGAAAACCTGATATTACCCGTGCTCGTGGGCGAAGGAGTCGTGGCTGATGCGTAGGGAACGCCTTGGGATGGGAGCCTAAGGTCCAGCTGGATGAGGGTCTCGTGAAGGTGGTGGAGTACATGAAGACGATCAACTGGGCGAACGTGCGCATGCCGAACCTGGTCAACAACATGGACACGATTATGAAGCCCAAGATTTAAGGGAGGCTGTTTGTTGAAAACCCGCCAAGTCAGTAATTGAACGAGATGAATGCAAATGCGGCGCTGTCGGTGATGAAGTGCAAGCTTCTCTCCGCACAAACACTCATCGATGTGCTAAACGTGATGTGTGCGAAGATGGCTCCTCTCACTCCTAGATCCGACAGCGATAAGAACGAAGAGGTTCGCATCGATTTCAGCGACACGGGCATGACGTTCCATGTCACAGATAAAACCAAATCCCTCCAAGTGTCGAGTCACATGCCTTCCGCCTTATTTGATGCATATTCCATGGAAGGCCAAACGGATTCGGTGAGCTGCACGCTCGAACCCTTCTCAAAGTGCGTTTCCATCTTCGGAAGCAGCAAGCTCATGATGACGACACTGCAGATGGCCTACTCTTCGGACGACAATTGCATTAAGCTGATTCTCGACGAAAACGAGTTGTTCTGTCAAGAAGTCGTTTACCGCTAGAATGCACAGCGAATGCCAGATTCGGACGCTCGCCTCCGTAGATGATGTTCCAGATTATGCGCCCCTGTTCACGGACGACACCACCGTATCATTAGTTGGGTGTGTGAAGCGTAGCATATGGGCGCAATCATCACTCCATCGGCGCTGCGCTGTGCGCTCTCGGATATTGAGGCCATGAAAGCAGCCACGGAAGTGGAGATTGCCTGCCATCCCGAGGGTGGCTTGTGTATATCATGCGACGACTCCTCTGTTGTGTGCATTGTGATTGCTGCGTGTGATGGCTAGATATGACGGCTATTTGGACAACATCTCCTCCCTGTTGCTGGAATTCCACTGCCGAGAGGAGAAGAGCTGGAAGTACAACCGGCAGCTTCTGCTACGCTGCGGAAAGCCGCTGTCCCTGTCAACGAAGGTGTTCATGCGCATCACCACGGAGGGCATCATCTGTCTCCAGCACCTGATCAACGACGACCCAGAGTCTCCTCTCTTCATTGACTGTTTCATTCACCCACTGGAGGTCATCAATCCTTGATATTGTGTTTCCTTCCAACAAACGCGCTGTGTGGAAGAACAACCGACTTGAAAGGTGTGTAGTGGTTTTTGGGGAAGAAGTGGATTGCAGGGAGAGAATTGTGTTCCATGCCAGTCGGCTCAAATGAAGTCCAATCTCGTAGCACTCACCACCGTTCTTGTGCTGCTCTTTATTGAGCAGATTGTGTATGGAATGTTTTACTCGGATCTGTCCTTCATCACCCAGTCCTTCTTTCCGGGTGTAAGAAATGAAATTCGGTGTTCACCGTAGATGGATAAGAAGAAGCTGGGCTACTACGCCGGATATCTCCTCAGCGCCTTTTACTTGGGACAACTCCCCGGAAGCGTCTTTTGGGGATGGCTCGCCGACAAATGCGGTCGGAAGAAGCCGCTCATGGTTATTGTGTTCTGTTCGCGTTTTCCTCCCATTTCATCGTTAGTGGATGCCATCTGCGTTCTCAGCTTTGCCTTTTTGCAAAACTATTATGTTGCAGTGGCTGTGCGCTTTGTGTGGGGTTTCCTTGACGGGCATTATCCCCTCGTCAAGACCCTTGCCACGGATTACAGCACGGAAGAGAATGTTGCTCTCCACACCAGCTTCCTCTTTGTGTCCGTTTCCTTTGGAAAGTGGTTCTGCTGTCATTCCCTCATCTCTAGCGCCATCGCTCCCTTGCTAGGCGGTTATTTCTCCGACCCAGAGCACATAAGCGATTGGCTCCTCCAACTCTTCCCGATTCTCCGCACGAAGCAATTCTGCCTTCCCTTCCTCATCTGCGGACTTCTTCTGTTTCTCTGTTTCCCTTCCCATCCTCCTCAACCGCAGGTCTCTTCTTCGTCATTCTCTTTGTCACGGAGACGAAGAATGACAAGGACGCCCTCCTCGCCGACTCTCCACCGCCTGTTTCTCTCTTCAACACCTGGATCCTTCTGGCCATTGTTCTCTATGGTCCTTCCCCTCTCTCTCCCTCACGTCCAGGCTTCGAGGCTCTCATGCAGTGCTCCTACGACTCGCTCATCTCTCTCTGGCTCTCCACCGACCGCTCGCTGGGCGGCTTCGGCTGGGACGCGCAGCGCATCGGCAACTATCTCTGCTTTGTCTGCCCCATGCAGGCGATGAACCGTTGCCTTGCCGCGGCGCTCTGACGCCTAGTGGTTCTGTTCCCCGTGCTGGTGAAGGCGTGCGGTGCGGCGCGAACCTACCGCGTCATTGTCTCCATCCAGACGGTGGTTCTGTTCGTCACGCCGCTGATCTCCTACTGCGCCATGTCCACAGCCACCGTGTCTGCCCTGTACGTCTTCATGTCCTCCTTCCATCTCTGCCGCGTGATCTTGTTCAAATATCCTCTTCGTGTTGTTGAGCCGCCTTCACGCCACCTCCGCCATCGTGCTCATCGCCGACCACAGCGAGAAGAACAACCGCGGCAAGCTCTACGGCATCAGCCAGATGATTTGCGGCTCCGGGCGTTTCATTGTAGGGACAACGAAGAGAGTTGAAAAGTAGGGGCCGCCGTGCCTCACCAGCCTCTTCGCGTGGAGCATCCAGAGCAGCCGCCCGTTTCCCATCGACCATTGTTTGAGTTTCTTCGTGCTTGCCACCGTGTCCGTCTCAAACATCGTCATTGCGTGGTTCATCCCTTCGTGCGTGTGTTTCTTCAAACAAGGAGACTAGAGAACAAACAGGAGAAAGGAAAAAGGAAAAATCACAGCACGCCGCCCATCAATTGCCGTCTCGCCGCCATTCGCTTGAAGATCAGCGCATTCTGCACGTTCTCCACGGGTAGATGCGGTTTCTCGCGGTCGCGCTCCTCCTCCGCCATGTGCATCAGATCCGTGTGGAATCGGTTCCGCGCCTTGATCTCCACGTCCTTCTTGAACGGCGTGGAGTATAACGCCACCCAACCCTCCAAATCCAGCTTCTTCTCCGTCTCCACGCGTTTGCTCGGAATACTGAATGGCTTCTTCAGAACCTCGCTGCACGGAAGCGGAGCGCTTGTCTGCGGTCCTCCGAGCCACACATTGTCTGTAGACGTTGCGATATCCACTTCCTGCGAATCGCGCTTCAGCTTCTTGGGCACGAATCGTTGGGGCGGTGGGGGCAACTATACATCAGAAGGGGGGTGAAGAAGTACTGGAATCTTGGGAGGCTCCGCTGCACGCTGGTAAAACGCAATCACTCTATTCCTCACGCAAAACTCGTGCGCACCACTTTGGATTCGTGCGGATGCCACGCATCGAGAAATTGCGTAGCTTCATGCGGTCGATGCTCACGCCGCGACTCAGTGCCACGTACGTCATGCCCACCTCGAACACGCCATGCAGATCGACATCCAGCAGATCGATCGTCATTCCCTGCGACTTGTGAATCGAAATGCCCCACGCCTGCGTCTCACGTCACCTCATTCACCCCACCAGCTTCAGCGGCAATTGCACACGGCGCGCCACGACCTTCTCTCCCAGCTCGATCGTGAACTCCTTTCGCTCCATCGGATGCAACACTTCGCCACTGCCCGTGGCAAACCGCACCACCGGAATCTCCTGCTCCGACTATAGATGAACCCACGTATGCGATCTCACTTCCTTGTCCTTCATGAACGAGTCCACCACGCCGCGACTCCCGTTCACCAGGCCCATCTCCACCGACAGGTTCTTCAGCAGCATTACTTGCGCTCCCACTTTGAGCGGCAGCACCGCGGGGGCCTGGCAGTTCTTCTGCAGCTGCTTCAAGTAGACGTCTTGGCCCTCGTCGATCGCCTTGTAGGTGATGCAATGCGTATCGGACAATTGCGCGAGGGCGCTGGTGTTGTATTGGTCCACGGACTCGTTCAGTGCGAACAGCCTAGTGTGAAGCGAACAGAGCAACAGCACTTGGTGGGAACGATCTTGCCCGTGTTCAGCTCGTTGCGCTCGAGCTTCTGCAGCAGTGCACGGCTCCTTTGACTGACCTTGCCCTGCGCATTACCATAACGGGTCGCACTCACATAGCGGATGTCGCGAAGGAGTGCCTGGAACTCCTCGTCCTTCTGCCGAAACACCTTCGTCATGATCAGAGTGCGCTTTCGTCACACGTCGCTCCAACCCCTACTTGGATCACCGTATTCCAGCACTCGCTCTCGAAGCAGTAAATCACCTTGTTCTTGCCCAAGCCCACGGGAGGCAGTTGGAAGAAGTCTCCGCAGGCGATGATTTGGATGCCGCCGAAGCAGCTTTCATCGCCGCGAATGCGTCGCGACACTGCTTCCAACTTGTCAAAGAAGCATCCGTCCAGCATCGATATTTCTATTCCTCACGAGCAACGGAAGAAGCCACCATCGATAATCAACACCACGCACTCTTGCCATCGCTTCTTCGCCTTCTTGTTTTGAAGAACTCGGTGAACACATTTGGTGATGCTCTCGTCGCCCAAGCCAATACTGGCGAAGGAGTGCAGTGTAGTTCCTCCAATGTTGCAGGCAGCGATGCCTGTCGACGCAGTCACGAACACGCGGTTTGCGCCATACTTCTCTTTCAGGGCAGAGACGATCAGCCGAAGCACGTAACTCTTTCCGGTTCCTGCGTCTCCCGTGAAGAAGATACTCTATGCATTATGGGCAGATGGATTGTCAACGTAGCCCTCAACTGCCGCCGTGTAGACTTTGCGTTGATCCTCCGACAGCGACGAAAGAACGCTGTCCTCCTGCAGCTCGCTGGAGGACAGCTCCGTTTTGGATTCTTCTTCGATGCGCTTCACTTCGTCGCTAGGAGTGAATCTCGCGGAAAGAGACGCACTAGAAACCCTGTGACATGATGTCCAGATCCAACAGGTCGTCTGAAATCACGGTGGTGTGACTGCTCCCTGGATTGTCGGAAAGACTACGTGTCAATGCTCTTCACACACCCATCACAATGACGAATTCATTCACATGCAGTTTTGAAATAATGAAGAAAGAAGTGAATTTGGCGGGAACGGGAGTTTGGTTGTGTTTGGAACGAACAATCCATTTTACATCACAGTACCGCCCTTCTTCGGACTCTAGTCCTCACCCTTCGCCTCACCTCCCACAGCAACAGAGCGTAACTGTCCCAGCAGCGACTTCTTCACCGGGCTCTCGTACTTGGTCTTCTTGAACGCGTTCTCCGGTCGTTCACTCCGCTCTCTCCTTTCCTCGTGATCCACGGGCTCCATTGGCTCCACAGGCTCCATTGGCTCCATTGGATAGTGGGACTCCACATGATACGGCGATTCCGTAAATGCGCTTCGTCTGCCTCTCAACCCCCTCCACAACACCCACTTCACCGAAGCCGACTCCATCAGCCTCGACTCGAACGACGGCGCCGCCACGACCTCCACCTCCTTACTCTTCTTCATCATCATCTCCTCGATGCGATCCATCAACTCGGGGTGGTTCGCCTTCTCCGCCAGCTACGCCTCACCCCCGCCCTCCGCGCCCACGATCGCCGCCTTCTTCAGCGCCGCGGCCGTGTTGAGCAGCGAGCACAGGTACTCCGCGCGCAGCAGCTGGTTGCTGCCCAGCTCCGCGTTCAGCTGTCGCAGCAGCATCTTGTCGAACTCCAGCAGCTGGCCACGCTCCACCGCCTCCTCCTCGCGCAGCGCCGCCAGCTCGTACGACTGCAGCAGTAGCGCCTTCTCGAACGTCCCCGCGGGCGAGTGCCGCGCCTAGGCGTGACTCCTCCAGCGCAGCACAACGCAAAGAGGCGGCTCCACCTCCAGCACCGACAGGAACGGGCGTGGCAGCGTGGGCGGCACGGCGGCGGCCGAGGGCAACAGCACGTACTTGAGCGTACGGAAGGACAACGCGACGAGCCAGCAGTAGGGCACTACGCCTCACACGCCAGACCCATCGCTACATGCTTCGCTCTGCCCGTACTTGTCCTTCATGGCCTGCTTCACGTTCATCAGAACCACCCACTCGCGCGCCGCGGGACCTACGCTCGCCAGCGCGCGCACCATGCAGTGGCTGTCGTAGCTCGCCACGCAGCCCTCCTTCGTGAAGCCCACCCACGTCAGCGACGCGCGCCGCGACACGGGCAGCGGGCCCTCGTACACCCGCGCGAACGGCGCCGTGTTGTACAGCAGCAGCTTCAGGTTGGGCGTGTCTATTCCTCATGCGCCGTCGCCACCACCACCCTCCAGCGGATACGAGTCCTCGAACACGACGGCGAGTCGCTCGCCCGCGCCCACCATCGTCACGATGTGGCCACAAGGATTTAACACGCTGCGCTGCACGCCGCTCACGCTCCAGCTCCGCAGGTACCCGCGCGAGGTCGCAACGAACACCAGCGAGTCCGTGCACGCCACCAGCTCCGGCAACTCGCCCGCCGGCAGCTCCACGCGCCAGAACGCGCGCGCCGTCCACGAGTTGAACGCACGGTACAGAATCACTCTGTCCCTCACTCGCCACTGCCAGAATTACCCCGTGTTTCGGCCACTCTCCTCCTCGCGCACACCGCCAAACACAGCACCCGAGTCGCACAACGACCCATACACCACGTCGTAATCCTCCGTGAACAGCACGCGGCGCCGCTTAGCGTCGTTGAACTCAATCTCAATGGACGACTCGCCGTCCGCCGCGCGCTTCACCAGCAGACCCACCTCGTTCCACGCCAAGAAGCAACGCTCCTGCTCCGCCTCCGTCGCCCCCGGCATGAACGGCTCGTGGAGGGTCGTCTAGTCATCACGCGCACCCCGTGCCCCTGCATTAATGGGGGCCACCACCTCCGGCTGGTACCCGTCGAACGCATCCTCCGTGGAGACGCCTCCGAGCGCGTCGCGCGGCTCGGCGGGCGGGTTCTCTTCCGCGGGGAGCTCGCGGCGAAGCTTGCGCACCATCACCACCTCCTCCTCCTCCGAAGACACCACAGCCTTCGCTGTCTCTGAAGACACCACACCCTTCGTTGTTGCAGCGGTCGTCTTCGGCACTGTCTCTGAAGGCACCGCATTCGCTGCAGCAGCGGCCTCGGTCCCACTGATCATTCCCTCGGGGATGACGCCCTCGAACTTGGTGAGGCGCACCTCGCAGTCCAGCACCAGCAACGACCGCCCGTCTGGGGGTGAGTGGCGCTGAATGGGCCTACCCTCGCACCAGCACAGCTGGTTGAACTCGTCGGTCTCCAGCTGCATGCGCTTGATCTCCGTGTGCGCCTGCGCGTCCATTACGATCACCTGTCGATGATGCATCGCCATTGCCATTACGCTGAAAAGGAAGTCTTGCGTCTCGCAGATGAACGCCACGTACATGCCGTTGGGGGAGACGGCCACGAGCTGAATCGGCTTGCTTCCGCCGGAATGGAGGGAGATGGATGAATTCCACACTCCGCGCTACAATAAACACGCCACCAGCATTCCTACCTCGATCAAATCCACTTTGGACTCGAATGGAACAGCGAGATACTCTCCCGCCTCCGTCCAAGAGCACGACAATCGCTTGACGAAGTCCTTGTTCAGATAGGGCTTCGCCGTCACGCACTTCCCAGACTCCACGTCCCAGATGCGGAGCGTACCGTCCGCTCCGAGACTGCTCAGGAATTGGTCCTTCGGATCGAACACGACAAACAAGACGCCTCCCTGGTGTCCGACGAGGGACTTCGCCACCTCCTTACGATCCAGCGCAATCAGCTGAATACGACTGTCCAGCGTCGCTACAGCCCTACATAATCAGAATGGGAATAGCAGCCTCACAAAAGGCTTCCATCGTGGCTAACATCCATGCTAGTAATCGTCTGCGTTGTTTTCTCCACCACCTCGCGGAATTCAAAAGTATCCAGCTCCAGCGCACGGATGGCATTATCACTACACGCAACGTAGCATCGCTTCAGCTTGGCGCTCGCTGTGCAGCAAACGGGCTCGAAGGTCAAGTTGGACATCTCCTGACTTGTGACACTGCCGTTTTCAAATGTGTGCTTCACGACCTAGTGGTGACCGATCCAGAACACCGCGAACACGAGCATCCCCTCCGATTGTGAAATAGGCACTGGATTCCGTCGCTCTGACCAAGCCGCAGTACCCCTGGGAGTGAATATGCTGAGACTGGATCTCCATTCAGACAAACATGACAGGTGTCACGAACAAACAGAGCGCAATTCGATCAAAAACAGCCGTTAAAACCTCCTTGTGCTCCGAAACTGCTCCGCAAGAAGGGACTTTTGCCGGGCCTCATATGCACGAATGACGTTTCCCCGCCGCGTTATCTCCGTAAGGGCATTCCGATACTGCTCTTCCAGCTCCCTGCAGTGATTGCACGGCTGCTTCAGCAAACTCTCGTTCCGCTCCATCACCTCCTTTCCAAAAGCAATCAGGTCCTCGTTCTCCTTCCGTAGCCTTCCTATCAGCGAGATTAGACTCTCCCGATCCTTTGTTGCATTCAGCATGGTAGTTGAATATTTCTTCATGGACGCAAACAGCTGCCGTATTCCCTGTTGGCCTTCTGTAATCATGGGCACATCTACCCTCCAAGAAGGGTTCCACTCCTGCAAAATGGCATTCTACCTCTCAGACATATATGCAAAGAGTACGATTTCCGTTTGCGTCACCTCCAACACAGACTCGTCCGCATCGCTCGATTTCATCAACCGGACATGGTCTTCGATTCGGTGCAGCTGGCTAATGGCGCCATCGCTGCTGCTCGTCCCGATGACCAAGCGATGCAGCGCATTTACCTCCGCAGACACCGTGTTCCAATAGCCCTCGCGCTGCCCGTACCCAATGGCCTTCGAGCACCACAGCAGAATCCGTCTCTTCTTCTCCTCATCGGATAATGCCCGCTCCTCCTCCGACAGCACAATCAAGCACAGCTGTTGGAACCAAATCAGATAGCCGCGCGTCTCGTCCTCTTGTCGCACTTCCGCAGCAGGAGAGGGAGAGGCCTTGGCAGCAGGAGATGAAATAGGAGAGGGTTTGATAGGAGATGAAAAAGGAGAGACTTTGGCAGCAGGAGACGGAGAGACTTCGGCAGGTGGAGAAGGAGGTGAAGAAAGCTGAGCTCTCGGCAGTTCATTCACTTGCTTCTTCTACGGGTTACGGAGGCAAGGCAATCCCACCATCCGCTCCACATCTGTTTGGGCCTGATGGAGTTGCTCCTGAAGAGTAGCATTCTCTGAATTGTGTGTTTCCAGCTGCTCCTTAAGAGCATCGCGTTCATTCTACGATCACCACTCCCTTTCCTTCGCTTTACCGTTAGACCCTCAATAATGTGTTGTGCTTCCTCGATAAGATCGTTCTGCTCCGTAATAGTTCGTTGCTGTTGTTCCATCGTTTTCCGCAGCTGCAGTATATCATTTGACAGACTGAGGATTAGGTCGTCATGAGGAAAGCAGATACAGTCCGTTGGCCGCATCACGAAGAGATTGCTCCAGAAACTCGATTCTGACTTTCAATTCCGCATTCTCTCGATAGAGCTGCTTATTGAGTTGCTCCTACACGAAAACAACGAAGATCAGGCGCTACGCTAGAAAGCGACTGTATCCCTTCTGGACTGTCGTGAACGGAGATGGATGGAGAGGAATGGATGGACGCATGTGGGGATTCCATCTTGATTGTGAAACGACAGAAGCCGGAGTATTCCACGCCTTGAATATCGTGAATGCGTGAAAACAAGAGAGTTGCACCCTGTGTACGAAACACCCCTCCACCTAATCTATCTCTGAAACAGGGTTGAGCAGTATTTGTGGAACAAAATGCAACCGTGTGAGAATGGGCGTTCTCTCGCTCGCTAACACGAGAAACAGCGCGAGAATACCCCCAACGTGCATAACCCAGGGGTTCTGTACAAAAAACTCCGTACAAGAGAGATCCCAAATAACTGTTATTGAATGAGTACGAAACAAGAAGTACTTGTGAGCTGGGACAAGGACAAGAAGTGGGAAGAAATGTACGCGTGTTTTGGGAAATGTGAGTCGTAGCAAGAGCGTAAAGAACGAAGTCATCGACAAATCGGTCACCACCGTGGCGAAGCCGGGTGTACGCTATTGGTTCACTGAAAAGGGAGGATCCAAACAATCGTTCATCAGTGAAGTGGGAGCGCTGTTCATTTCTTTCTTCTTTGCTGGAATCGTGCCTCTCCTGATCATCCTCTTCTTCATTGGGTGGCTGTCTCGTCGGGCTCGAAGTAGAATCACTCGTCTCCATGAATTGTAGTCATTTTCCTGTGCTCCTTCCTCACTCTCCTCATCCCCGTGAAGGTGTACGATATCACGGTTCTGAAGTGGAGATTGTGGGACTGCCTTTACGACTACTTCTCTTAGTACCCGCGCCCATCTGTGTTAATCGTAGCTCGATGATTTTTGATGGTGGCTTTGACCCCAATCGCAAGTACCTCTATGCGCAGTATCCCCACGGCGTGTAACGCTTGTCCGTCTCTATGAAGGGTAGTGCGCCTATGGCAACAGCCGTTTCTGGAATGGGCCTCACGTACTTCAGTCCCACGATCCCGTGCTATATATCCTTGTATCTCCTGTGCTTGAGCTGCCTTCACCGCACTCACTCACTACGGCCAGTGCGCTCATCATCCCGGTGTATTCCGCGATCATCCGCTGGCTCGGCTCCATCGAGGCCTCCAACAAGAAGCTGCGTGAGGCGCTCAGCGAGGGCAGCTGCAACGTGGTGGTGGACGGAATTGCCGGAATGTACGTCAACGAGCCGGACAAGGAGATGGTCAAGTTCTCGGGCCGCAAGGGATTCATTCGCGCGGCCGTGGAGACGGGTACCCCCATCGTGCCCGCATTCAACTTCGGCAATTCCCGCCTGCTGGCGCTGATCCCCAAGTTCCTGGAGAAGCCCGCGCGGAAGCTGCAGTGCGCGATGGGCATCATCGTGGGCCGCTGGGGCCTGCCCTTCCCCAAGAAGATCATGCTGCTGACCGTGGCGGGCAAGCCGATCGAGGTGAAGAAGATGAGCCGCGACGACCCGCACTACTCCGAGTACGTGGATGAGGTGCAGCAGAAGGTGGCGGACGAGCTGCAGAGAGTGTATTATAAATACCGCTGTGTCTATGGGTGGGAGAACCGTCCTATGGAGATTTACTCGTGTGTTTGTGCGAAACACGGCAATGGTACAGGGCTACATGGGGATGTGTCGGGAGGACCCGCGGCTTCCGCCCTCCGCGCCGGGCGATTTGACGACGGTCGACGCCATCAGCGACGGGTGGGTCGCGAAGAGCTCATCGCAGAGGTTCTTCCACACGCCGTGGTCGTACAGCGGGTTGCTGACGAAGGTGAAGTTGTTCTTGCGGTACTCCTGCGTGGTGAAATTGTGCGCGATCAGTCGGAAGTGCGAGACGCACACCACCGTCACGGGCACCGACGCTGTGACCATTGCCAACGCCATCAGCGCCGCCACGAAATGGTGCTGGAGGAGGAACAACAACTGCTCCGCCACGGGTGTCTGCGGATGAGGAGATGACAGAAAACGGACCTGTTTTGGGAGCGTGTGCAGCTCAGCGACGACGACGCAGGTTAGCAGCACGGTGGTGGTCCACAGGAAGAGCACGGAAAAACACTACGCCTCAGACGCCGCCGCGGCCCCGACGGTGAACAAGAAGAAGGCGCCGTGGTTGCGAAGGCCGATGCAGTTGCTGACCCAGGGGCAGTGGTGGTCGAACTTCATCACACAACTACGCGTCACGGTCCCACGGTCCCACCACCAGTCGCAGAAGCGGCAGTGCTGCGTGCGTGGCGGGAGGTTCAGGCAGCACTGCCGACACACAGCACAGCTGCGAACGTGCCCGTCGAACAAAATGGAGCGAGGAATGCCCGTGTATGGAGGCAGAAGCGTGCACTCGCCTCGCGGGGTGGCCAGGTCCGGCCCTAACTCGGCGTTGACCCGATTGATCATAAGATCCACAACGTTCTGCGAATTAGGGTCTGGATAAAACGGCACGTCACTGTCGCGAAGCCCGATGTCTCCCTCGCTTGCTTCTTCCGCCTCCACGCCGTTCTCGTTCGCGGCGGGAGGAGCCAGCTTCTGCGTGTGCTTGAAGAACAGGCTCACAAGATCCTCATGCTAATCATCATCAGGGCATTGGAGGATGCTACGCCTTCGTAGGCAGCATAGTGAAGAGGAGTGAGTGAGTACATATCAGGAGTTAACGTCGCGCCGTTCCGAAGCAATCGCTCGCAGATCGTGTAATCACCCTTGAAGACAGCGATGTGTAGTGCGGTTCGGCCCTCGTTGTTGCACTCGTTCACCTGGCGAGTGAGACCCAAACAACACTGCAACGAGGTAATGGTTTTGCAGCAGGAGCGAATCGAAGCGGTTGTAGTTGCCGTCTGTGATGCAGATGAAGAGCTGGTGAAGCATTCGCTGCGCTAGGACTGAATCGAATGGGGCACGAGGACTTGGCGTTTCCGAAATGTTCATCACTTGACTGGGCGTAAGAGGAGCTCCTTTTGGGATCACTCCGGGCTCTGTCAGGTAGGTTGCCGAGAGAAAGAAGATGCAGCTGGCTTTGATACGGAAAAGAAATCACTACGCGGCATAGAGGAGTACGTCAACAAAGCACACAAGAGGATGAAGGTCCTTTCTACGACTCAAACGCCAACACCGGCCTCACAGTATGAATTCTCCTTCAAACACAAGCAACAGAACGATTGGAATGATATACTAGGGATAAAAAGGCAGTCACCGAGTATGATTACCAGACAGTACGTTAGCGGAATGAGATCTCCGTGGGAATGATCGACGAGGCAAACCCCGTTGCAGCAAGGACGGAAGCTTCCCACCGAGCTCAAAAAGCGTCTCTTCTTTTTCATTACGCGTTGTTTGTGTTATGGCACGCTTTCAAATGAAGGATCACTTGAAATGGACTACCGATATGCTGATTCGGTGAAACGAGATGACGAATGACAGAAATAAGGGAGATTTGGAATAGAGTGAAGTCAAATTAGTGGGGCATGAGGGAATCCACAACTACTTGGAAGAACAACTGTTTTGATTGATGGGTGAGGTTGATTGTGTTGAAAGTGTTTCAGTTTGGAATAGGTGGGATTAGAAGAGAGAAGGCAGTTCACTTGTTGGTGGGTGTATTGCCTGTTGTATGGTTCAGTGACATGAACTGATGTGGAATGAATGAGGATTATGGTGCTGTGAGTGATTTCACGATGGTGACTCTTTAAATGGAAACTGAGGGGTTGGAATGGCTGGATATGCCGTCCTGGAGGGTTATTATCATCATCACTCTCAATTCGTAGACATACCCTCCTTAACTACTGTTTCGCTTGGTCATGATAAACCTTATTATCATTGCAACGTTACTATGCGCAGTAGTCTTAACATCTCTCATTTCACTGTAGATGTCCAATTCCCTCCAGGATTCGACTTTAACGAAACCAAGTGTCAAATTCAATAATCTCCATTCATTGCCGTGTTTCTGT
>ERZ827156.1182-NODE-1182-length-32474-cov-27.380518_pt1 | contig 32474 bp, 38 predicted proteins | sample MGYA00519919_ERZ827156 | MGnify/ENA primary metagenome ERZ827156 (study PRJEB31778, sample SAMEA3449269) | human gut metagenome | biome: human gut; feature: human-associated habitat; material: faeces | place: United Kingdom | collected 2010/2012 ...
TATGGATTATGCGATGATTTTTTGTCTATAGTTTTATTGGTGATTAGTATTAAATGCAGGTGCCCTGCGTCATTGGAGCACCTGCATTATTTTAAAGATATGTTATCATAGCTTGATAATTACCTTGCCGCCTGCTGTGGGATTTACCTTAACAGCCTCGCCGCCTGCAACCTTTACAGAGAAGCTCTTGTCGGTGCCTGTGTAGGAAACCTCGACCATATCGCCGTGACGTACTGCGGTAATGGTGAATACCTTGTTAGCCTCGGTGTCATATACGTTTGCGGAAATTTCCCTGCCCTCCTCGGGAGCGTAGATAACGAACTCGGTGCCCTCGAGATAATCGTACTCGAAGTCTCTCTTGAAGCTGCCGTAGCCGATGATGGAGTTGGGCTTTGCAAGGCAGGGCAGACCAAAGTAATCGTATGTCTGGGTGTAGAACTTGCCGCCCTCATATACCTGACCGCTGATGATATCGGTCCATGTTCCCTCGGGAACGTAGAACTCGGCAACGCCCTGATCGTTCAGGATAGGTGCAACGAGAATATTGTCGCCGAACATATACTGCTTGTCAAGAGTGCGGCAAGCGGGATCCTCAGCGTAGTCGATGACCATTGCTCTCATCATGGGGATACCTGTCTCGTGGGTCTTGATAGCCTGTGCCCATATGTAAGGCATCAGCTTGCCCTTGAGCTTGGTGAAGAAGCGGAGAACGTCTGTGCACTCGGTGGAGCCGTCCTTATCGAAGAGCCAGGGCACTCTGTAGGAAGAGTTGCCGTGAAGTCTGGAATGTGTGGAGAAGAGGCCGAATGCTGCCCATCTCTTGTAGATGTCAGCTGTTGCAGTAGCCTCAAAGCCGGACATATCGTGGCTGAAGAAGCCGAAGCCGGACATACAGAGGGAAAGTCCGCCTCTGATGGTCTCTGCCATGGAGGTGTACTCTGCGGAGCAGTCGCCGCCCCAGTGTACGGGGAACTTCTGACCGCCTACTGTTGCGGAACGTGCAAACAGGCAAGCCTTGTTTTCGCCGTAGTATTCCTTGAGAACGTTGAATACGGTCTTATTGTAAAGGTATGTATAGTAGTTGTGCATTGCGATGGGGTCGGAACCGTCGTAATACTTTACATTGGTGGGTATTCTCTCGCCGAAGTCGGTCTTGAAGCAGTTTACGCCCATCTCGCAGAGAACACGGAGCTTGGAAGCATACCACTCGCAGGCTGCGGGATTTGTAAAGTCAACGATTGCCATACCGGGCTGCCACAGGTCGCCCTGGAATACGCTGCCGTCGGGATTCTTGATGAAGTAGCCGTTCTTTGCGCCCTCTTCAAAGAGCTGGGAACGCTGTGCGATGTATGGGTTGATCCATACGCAGATCTCAAGACCCTTGTCCTTTTTAAGTCTGGAGAGCATTGCTTCAGGCTCGGGGAACTGTCTCTTGTCCCACTCAAAGTCGCACCACTGGAATTCCTTCATCCAGAAGCAGTCGAAGTGGAATACCTGGAGAGGGATGTCACGCTCTGCCATGCCGTCGATAAAGGAAGTAACAGTCTCCTCATCGTACTTGGTGGTAAAGGAGGTGGTGAGCCAGAGGCCAAAGGTGTATGCAGGAGGAAGTGCGGGCTTGCCTGTCAGTGTGGTGTAGTTTGAAAGCACCTCGCCAATGTTTGCGCCGCCGATAACGAAGTATTCAAGCTTCTCGCCGGGAACGGTGAAGGATACCTTGGAAACGGTGTCGGAGCATACCTCAAAGGAAACCTTATCGGAGGAATTTACAAGCACGCCGTAGCCTGTGGAGGAAACATAGAAAGGAATGCACTTGTAGGACTGATCGGAGCATGTGCCGCCGTCGGAGTTCCATGTTTCAACGTTCTGACCGTTCTTTACAAAAGGAGTGAACTTCTCGCCGAAGCCGTAGAAATATTCGCCTACGTTCATGGAAAGCTGCTCACGGATATATGTGCTTCTTGCGTCCTGAGGATAGCTCCAGAAGGTGTCGTCCTGCATGGAGTTGAGACGTGCGGAGGTCTTGAACTTGCTCTCGTTGATGATGGAAGCGGAACGCCATGCGCCGCCTGTCAGTCTCTTATCCTTATAGTAGTACTGAACGTTCCAGTTGAACTTGCCGATAACAAGCTTTGTATCGCCTGAAACCAGCTCCCAGCAGTCACCCTTTTCGGTGATCACGGGAGTATAGCCCTGATCTTCCTCAAGCTCGAACCTGGGCTGATTGTCAAGAGTGCCCTTGTAGTGCTCGATGGATACCTTGATAACATCCTTCTGGGTGGAAGTAAAGGTGATGTCCAGGCAGGGACCGCCAAGGGTCATACCTCTGTTCTGAATGTACTGGGAAGTTGCGTAAACGTTGAGGCCATTCTTAACGGAAGTGATCTCGTAAGCCTGCGAAGCATAGTTTACCTCGTAGCCTCTCTGATTGAGCCAGAAACCGTCTGCGAATTTCATGTGCATTTCCTCCTTGAAAAATTATATGTTCATATTATTTTTTATCACTCTAACATTGACAAGGATATCAAAATCCTTGTTTTGTGTTAACGATTACATTGTATAACATCAACAAGGCTTTGTCAAGAGCTTTTGTGAATTTTACATTTTATTAACATAGAAAAATCCCCCTTGTGATGTGCCTGATACGGTTCATTCCAGCGTGATGTCCTCCGCAGGATATACCGCCGTCATTCCGCAGAAAGTGACAGTCACCTTAAAGCTGTAGTCCGTGCTGCATTCAATGTGCGTGCGGTTGATGACCACCTTGTCTTCATCGGAGACAAGCTCGGAGAGTACATTCGGGTCAAGAGAGCTGTCTTCTGCGCTGTAGCCCTCGAAGCCTGTGGAGAAATCATAACCCATGACCTCCTGCTTGGTGATGTAGGTGGCAGCGGCAGTATAATAGTTCTTTGCCGATCGGGTGAAGTGTACAAGAAGCTCGTTCTTTGCATCATCAAAGGACGGGGCGGAGCTTTCCTCGGGGTTGTCCTCCATAAGCTTCACAGCCTTTCCGTATTCGTAAAGGTATATGCAGTTGTTCACCCTGTCAAGCAGGGGAGCGGAGTCGTCCTCTTCAATTACAACAGGCTCGGTGGGAGGGAGAACTATCCTGGCACTTGTTTCGGGGGTATCAACCTCCATGCCGCCCTCGGAAACGCCGACAGTGATAATGTCCGTCTGGTCGGGATCAGCTGCGGGTGTGGAACCGCAGGACGAGAGAACGGCCGATAAACCGAGAACAGCCGCACACATAGCAGTGCGCTTAGAAATATGCTTCATTATAATATGTCCTTTCTTCGATTTTGACCAATAATATGTTTTATTCATTATACCATAATAATGGGCATTTTTCAATAGTATGATGATACAAAAAGCACAAAGGCAAATAGACAGAAGTAACAGACATAAATAACGGACGAAAATAACAGATGGAGAAGCAAAACAAACAAGTCAACGCTATCAAACACAAAGGTAAAAAGTTTAGTCCGGCTTTTCAAAGGTGGCGGGAGTCCGGAGGGCGGAGCCATCCGGTCGCTGCTCGCAAGCAGCGAAATCTCTTTGCTGACGGTCAATGCAATCAAAGATAAAGCCGACAGACTAAAAAATCCTAAAAGCCGCCTGCACCGAAAATTCAAAATCTTGCAAATGAATTTATTCTCTCAAATCATCTTAAAACTATTCAATGCAGGCGGCTTGAAACCAAGAGATGTTCCGTCAGGAATGGCGATTTTGGTTTCCGCCGATAGACGCAGGTACGGACAAACTAACGTATCAATTTAATATGTCCGTACCATGCAAAGGAGACACCACCAGGGGGAAGTATTAACCAAAGGTTAATTAAACTAAAGCAAGGGCAAAAAACGGCGTTCCCCTTCCCCCTGATGGTTTCTCCATGCCTTGTAAAAGGCAAGCACTCATCTCTTCCCTACCCCCTCACCCCAACTAATACTAAGCACCAATTAAAAACTATACAAAAAATTGAGTATAATCTTGCGTATATGGATTATGCGATGATTTTTTGTCTATGGTTTTATTGGTGATTAGTATAAGCCCGCTTTTGCAGTTTGGCTTTAACTTTTTGTTTGGCTCCTGTATCGAATATTGTTTCGTGCCTTTCTGCATTTTGCAACTCGCATTGTTTTGACTTTCATTTTGCAAAATCACTCTCCGAGCGCTTCCCCGCTGCCCTATACGTCCGCACACCGACACGCAATGTTAACATTTAAGCAAAATTACGCAAGAAAATATTTTGACGTGTCATATTGCGACGCATTTTCGGCGTCTGTTTTGTGTAAAACTGTCATATTTGCAAGTTTATAGAAAAAATCTTGCAAAAACCTATTGACAAATCAGATAGCCTGTGCTAAAATAATATCACTAAAACAGCAATGCAGTTATTTTTAGGAGAGTGAGTATATGCTTTTAAAAGAAGGCGAAATCAGGATCCCTGCCGGATGTGCCATTTCCGGCTTCATCAGCCGTGACGGCAACCGCATGAACGGCGGAGATATCGTAAAATCCATTTCCTATATGCACGACCGTTCAAACGGTCTGGGCGGCGGTTTTGCAGGATACGGAATCTATCCCGAGTACAAGGATTACTACGCATTCCACGTATTCTACAACTCCAACGAGGCAAGAGAACAGACTGAGCGCTTCCTTGACCGTCATTTTGACGTCATCAACCTCAGCCGTATCCCCACTAAGAAGACCCCCGCAATCACCAACGAGCCTCTTATCTGGAGATACTTCGTTAACCCTCTGCCCACTAAAATAGCTTCCTCCCAGCTGGACGAAAAAGAGTTCGTTGCAAAGTGCGTTATCAGAATAAACAATGATATCGACGGCGCTTACGTTTTCTCCAGCGGCAAGAACATGGGCGTTTTCAAGGCTGTTGGCTTCCCCGAGGACGTTGGAGAGTTTTACCGTCTCGATGAATACGAGGGCTACGCATGGACCTGCCACGGCCGTTATCCCACAAACACCCCGGGCTGGTGGGGCGGTGCTCATCCCTTTGCGCTCCTTGACTATACAATAGTACATAACGGCGAAATTTCCTCCTACGACGCTAACCGCCGTTTCATCGAAATGTTCGGCTACAAATGTACCCTCCTTACCGATACGGAGGTCATCACATACATCTTCGACTGGCTCAACAGAAAACAGCAGCTTTCTCTCGAGGATATCGCTTCCATCATCGCAGCTCCCTTCTGGAGCGAGATAGACGAGATTGAGAAGAAGGATCCCGAAAAGGCTGCAAAGCTCAAGTATTTCAGAAACGCATTCTCCAGCCTGCTCATCACAGGCCCCTTCTCCATCATTCTCGGCTACACAGGCGGAATAATGGCGCTCAACGACCGTCTGAAGCTCCGCTCCATGGTAGTTGCCGAAAAGAAGGATATGGTCTATATCGCCAGCGAGGAGTGTGCTATCAGAGCTATCTGTCCCGATGTTGAAAAGGTATGGTCTCCAAGAGGCGGCGAGCCTGTAATTGTAGAACTTAACGAGGAGGGTAAAAGGAAATGCCTGTAAATTTCTTTCCTGCTGAATTTGAAGTGATCCGTAATACGGATAAATGTATAAAGTGCCGTGCCTGTGAGCGTCAGTGCTCCAATGAGGTGCATTTCTATGACCCCGATTTTGACAAGATGCTTACCCACGACAATCAGTGCGTTGACTGCCAGAGATGCGTATGTATCTGTCCCACAGGCGCTATTAAGATAGTACCCAACGAAAACGCTTTCAGAAAGAGCGCAAACTACACCCAGCAGCTGATGATAGAAAACTACCGTCAGGCAGGAACGGGAGCTGTTCTCCTTTCCTCCATGGGCAACCCTCAGGATTATCCCGTTTACTGGGATAAGATACTTATCAACGCTTCTCAGGTAACAAACCCTTCCATCGACCCTCTGAGAGAGCCTATGGAAACAAAGGTGTTCCTCGGCAAGAAGCCTGCGGCTATCAAGAAGAACCCCGACGGCACCGTTGATACAAGAATGACACCTTATCTGGAGCTTAACACTCCTATAATGTTCTCCGCAATGTCCTACGGTTCCATTTCCAAGAACGCTCACGAGTCGCTTGCCCGTGCGGCTACAGAGCTTGGAACCTACTACAACACAGGTGAGGGCGGACTTCACAAGGACTTTTATCAGTACGGCCCCCACACCATCGTGCAGGTAGCTTCTGGACGTTTCGGCGTATTCAAGGATTACCTTGACACAGGTGCGGCTATTGAGATCAAAATGGGTCAGGGCGCAAAGCCCGGTATCGGCGGCCATCTTCCCGGCGCTAAGATCAGAGAAGATGTTTCCAGAACACGTATGATACCCATGGGCACAGACGCTATCTCCCCTGCTCCCCACCACGACATCTACTCCATCGAGGACCTCCGCCAGCTCATATTCTCGCTGAAAGAGGCAACGGAATATACAAAGCCCGTTATCGTAAAGATCGCAGCAGTTCATAACGTTGCGGCTATCGCTTCGGGTATCGCACGTTCGGGTGCGGATATCATCGCAATAGACGGTTTCAGAGGCGGTACAGGTGCGGCTCCCACAAGAATACGTGATAATGTGGGTATCCCCATTGAGCTTGCTCTCGCAGCCGTTGACCAGAGACTTCGTGACGAGGGTATCAGAAATGAAGTTTCCATCGTTGCGGCAGGTTCTATCAGAAGCTCCGCAGACGCAGTAAAGGCTATCGCTCTCGGTGCCGACGCTATCTACATCGGAACTCCCGCACTCCTTGCAATGGGCTGCCACCTTTGCAGAAGCTGCCACGGCGGCAAGTGCAACTGGGGTATCGCTACACAGCGCCCCGACCTGGTAAAGCGTCTTAACCCCGAAGTAGGCTACAAGCGCCTTGTAAATCTCGTTCACGCATGGGATCACGAAATAAAGGAAATGATGGGCGGTATGGGTATCAACTCCATTGAGTCTCTCAGAGGCAACCGTCTTATGCTCAGAGGTATCGGTCTTTCTCAGAAGGAGCTTGATATCCTGGGAATACAGCACGCAGGCGAATGATCTCATACTATTATAATCGGAGGTAGTAAAAGCCCATGAAAAGAGTTTATGTAAACGAGGACTGGTGTCTCGGCTGTCATCTCTGCGAATTTTACTGCGCATTCGCCAACAGCGGCGAAAAGGATATGTCCAAGGCATTCAAGCTCGGTAAAGATGCCGCTCCCAGAATCAGAGTAGAGGAGGGCGACGGAATAAATTTCGCCGTTCAGTGCCGCCACTGTCAGGATCCTGCCTGTGTAAAGGGCTGCATTGCAGGCGCTCTCACCAAGAACGAAAACGGAGTTATTGAAATAAATACGGATAAGTGCGTAGGCTGCTACACCTGCGTTCTCTCCTGCCCCTACGGCTGTATCGTTATCGACCCCAAAAATCAGGGAAGAACAGTTACCAAGTGCGAGCTTTGCACAAGAAACAGCGCAGGCGAGCCTGCCTGTGCGGCTAACTGTCCCAACAGGGCTATCGTCTTTGAGGAAAGGGGAGAAGAATGATGAAATACGTTATTATCGGAAATTCCGCAGCGGGCATCGGTGCGGTACAGGGAATAAGAGAAGTCGATAAGGACGGCCAGATCGTTCTTATCTCCGATGAAAAGTATCATACCTACTCACGCCCCCTTATCTCTTATCTGCTCAAGGGAAGAGTTACGGAGGAGAGCATGATATACCGTCCCCTTGATTTCTACGAGAAGAACAATGTGGATACTCTCCTTGGCACAAAGGTAGTTTCCGTTGACTCCGCAGCCAAGAATATCACCCTTGAAAACGGAAACAAGGTGGATTACGACAAGCTGCTCATTGCTACAGGCTCCAAGCCCTTCGTTCCTCCCATGGACGGACTTGACAACGTTAAGGACAAGTTCTCGTTCATGAAGCTGGACGACGTTAAGGCTATCGAGGGCGTTGTAAAGCAGGGTTCAAAGGTGCTTATCGTGGGCGCAGGTCTTATCGGTCTGAAGGCTGCCGAGGCTCTTGAGCATTACGGTGCGCAGATGACTGTTATCGACCTTGCCGACAGGATCCTTCCCTCAATTCTCGACAACGAGGCTTCCGATATCATGAAGGCTCACATCGAGTCCAAGGGTGTAAGATTTATCCTCGGCACCAGTGCAAAGCACTTTGAGGCTCATTCCGCCGAGCTTACCAACGGTGAGACTGTTGACTTCGACTTTGTTATCCTTGCAGTAGGTGTTCGTCCCAACACCGAGCTTGCCGAAATGGCAGGCGGCAGCGTAAACAGAGGAATCGAAACAGATACCCGTCAGGCTGTAAAGGGCGTTACCGATATCTACGCCGCAGGCGACTGCACCAAGTCCTTCGATATCTCATCGGGCAGCGAAAAGATACTTGCCCTTCTTCCCAACGCTTTCATGCAGGGAAATATCGCAGGAAAGAACATGGCAGGAATGGAAAGCTACTATCTCAATGCTATCCCCATGAACGCTATCGGCTTCTTTGGTCTGCACATCATCACCGCAGGCTGCTACGACGGCGAGGCTTATGTGGAGCATGACGGCAACAATTACAAGAAGCTCGTTACCCGTGACAACGCTCTCAAGGGCTTTATCCTCATGGGCAACAAGATAGACAGAGCGGGAATTTACACTTCACTTATCAAGGAGCACATTCCCCTTGATGAAGTGGATTTTGAAGCCCTCAAGAGAAATCCCATGCTTATGGCATTCTCAAGGACGAGAAGAAATGAAAAGCTTGCAGGAGGTTTCGGAAATGACTAAGATTACTGCGGGAGATCTGCATTACAGACTTCTTAATCAGGAAATAAGGCTGTCCAAGGATAAGGACATTGTTATAGAAAACTGCCTGGGTCAGAGATTTATCGGAAGCGGCTGTATCGGCAAGAATATTGAGATACACGGCGTTCCCGGCAACGCTCTGGGCGCATACCTTACCCAGTCCAATATCACCGTTTACGGCAACGCTCAGGACGCAACGGGTGATACCATGAACGACGGAACCATTACCATTCACGGCAACTGCGGTGACGCTCCCGGCTACGGCATGAGAGACGGAATGATACTCATTCAGGGCAATGCAGGCTATCGTGCAGGCATTCATATGAAGCAGTATATGGAAAAAGTCCCTGTGCTGGTCATCGGCGGCAAGGTGGGCGACTTCCTTGCGGAATATCAGGCAGGCGGACGCATAGTAGTGCTGGGTCTGGGCTATGAGGATATCTGCCCCGTTGGCTCATTCTGCGGCACAGGAATGCACGGCGGAGCAATTTATATCCGCACAGATGTTGTTCCCCACGTTCCCGCTCAGGTAATGGTAACTGACGCTACCGACGCTGACAAGGAAGAGATAAGAGCCGATGTTGACAAATACACCGCAGCTTTCGGCGGCAATACCGACGATATCCTTTCAGCTCATTTCTTCAAGCTTATCCCCAACACCCAGAACCCCTACAAGCAGCTGTATGTAAACAACTGATTTGCTATTGCATATTTTCCCGTTTGGCTGTATAATGTATATAGTATGATGATGCGGAGATGTTGCCATTATGTACGTAAAGCCGACATCTCCGCAATAAAATGAAAGGAGCTGCCCTTTATGACTGCTAACAAAGCACTGATAGCCGCCGTATCCGACGATACAAAGGCAAGCCTTTCATCAATGGTACTTGAAGCAGGGCTTACCGATGTTTCCGTTACAAGCGGAAAAAATCTCCGTGACCTCTGCGCTGAGCATGATTATGACGTGGTCATCTCGGTGTTCCCCTTTGAGGGGGAGTTCGGCGCCGAGACTGCCGCTTATATAAGCAAGACATTCGATGTCTGTCAGGTGATATTCGTTCCCACCAAGGTATATGACGAGGTGTGCGCAAAGCTTTCGGGCACAGGGGCAGTGATACTTCCCAAGTCATCTCCCAGGGAGCTGGCTGTGAACTCCATACGCTGCGCCGCAGCTATGAAGAACAAAATGGACGACCTGCGTTCGGAAAACAAAATGCTCCGTGACATGGTAAATGAGATGAAGCTTGTGAACCGTGCAAAATGCGTTCTTATCGAGTATCTTAAAATATCCGAGAAGGAAGCTCACCGCCAGATACAGAAGCGTGCCATGGATCAGCGTGTAACCCTCACCGAGGTGGCAGCGGATATCCTAAAGACATATGAATACAGATAACGAAAGGACTTGCAGTTATGAAATTTACAAAAATGCAGGGCATCGGCAATGATTATGTTTATGTGAACTGCTTTGAGGAGACCGTGGCTGACCCCGAAAGAGTTTCCGAGATCATCAGCGACCGCCATTTCGGCATAGGTGCCGACGGACTTGTGCTTATAATGCCCTCCGACAAGGCGGATTTCAGAATGAGAATGTTCAATGCCGACGGCAGCGAGGGAAATATGTGCGGAAACGCCACACGCTGCATAGGCAAGTTTGTCTATGATAACCACCTTACCGATAAGACAAACATCACTCTCGAAACAAGAAGCGGAATAAAGAAGCTGACCCTTTATCCCGAAAACGGCAAGGTCAAGACCGTGCTGGTGGATATGGGCAAGGCTGTTCTGAAGCCTGCGGACATTCCTATGAATGTAAGCGGCGATACATTTATAAACAAGCCCATTACCGTTGACGGCAAAGAGGTATTCATCACCGCCGTTTCCATGGGCAACCCCCACGCTGTCACCTATGTTGACGATGTTGACAGCTTGGAGCTTGAAAAAATAGGCCCTTCCTTTGAAAATCACCCCCTGTTCCCCGAAAGAGTGAACACCGAATTTATAAAGATACTTGATGAAAGCACCATGCAGATGAGAGTCTGGGAAAGAGGCTCGGGAGAGACATGGGCGTGCGGCACAGGTGCTTGTGCCGCAACAGCTGCATCGGTACTCAACGGATATTTCCCCCACGACAAGGAGATAACCGTTAAGCTCAGAGGCGGCGACCTTTTCATCACCTACAAGTCTGACGGCACTGTTCTTATGAGAGGCCCTGCGGAGACCGTATTCACAGGCGAGATAGATGTCTGAACGAAAGGAAAAATCACAATGGTAAAGATCAACGAACACTTCCTTACAATGAAGAAAAATTACCTTTTCATTGATATCGCAAAGAAAATAAAGGCATATTCCGCAGCTCACCCCGATAAGCCCCTTATCAGAATGGGCATCGGCGACGTTACCCTGCCCCTTGCTCCCGTTGTTGTTGAGGCTATCAAAAAGGGTGCCGACGAAATGGGCGTTAAGGAGACCTTCAAGGGCTATGAGGACAGCGGCACAGGCTATGACTTTTTAAAGCAGGCCATCGCCGATTATTACAAGAGCTTCGGCGTTTCACTGGAGCTTTCCGAAATTCGTGTAAACGACGGCGCAAAGGCTGACTGCGGCAATATCGTGGATATCTTCGGCGACGGAAATACCATTCTCGTCACCGACCCCGCATATCCCGTTTATGTTGACTCCAACACAATGTGCGGCAGAAATATAATCTATGCGGATTCCAACGAGGAGAACGGCTTTGCGGCAATGCCCGATGAGAATGTACATGCGGATATCATCTATCTCTGCTCACCGAATAATCCCACAGGCTCCGTTTATACAAAGGAGCAGCTTAAAATATGGGTGGACTACGCACTGAAAAATGAAGCAATAATCATCTTTGATTCCGCTTATGAGGCATTTATCTCCGACCCTGCGCTCCCCAGAAGCATTTTCTGCGTCGAGGGAGCAAAGAAGTGCGCTATCGAGATGTGCTCGCTCTCCAAAACAGCAGGATTTACAGGAACCAGATGCGGATATACCGTTATCCCCGAGGAGCTTATCGTAAAAGCTTCCGACGGCTCCGATGTAAGCATAGCACAGCTGTGGGGACGCAGACAGGGAAGCAAGTTCAACGGCGTTTCCTATCCCGTTCAGTGCGGCGCAGCAGCCGTGTTCACTCCCGAGGGTCAGAAGCAGACCCACGAGGCGATCGACTACTACAGAAGAAACGCAAAGCTCATGGCAGATACACTTACCGAGCTTGGCATAAAGTTCACAGGAGGAATAAATTCTCCTTATATCTGGCTCAAGTGCCCAAACAATATGGGCAGCTGGGAGTTCTTTGATTATCTGCTTGAGAAAATTCAGGTGGTAGGCACACCAGGAGAGGGCTTTGGAAAGAACGGCGCAGGCTGGTTCAGGCTCACCGCATTCGGCACCTATGAGAATACGCAGGAAGCCATGAAGAGATTCAAAGAGCTGCTTAAATAAGACAACCCCTTATACCTTATTATACTCATTCTATTTTCCAAACAAGATCCGCACCGAAAACACGGTGCGGATTTTGTTTTAGATAAAATTTATGTGTGATAAGCCAATTAAAAAGTCCGCACCGAGCTTTCGGTGCGGACTTTGTTGTTATTGATATAATTTTATTTATGCAATATCAGGTAAGCCGATATCTATATCATCAATGCCGATATCAAAGATATCATCGGAAATAAAGCTTTCGGTGTCAGCATACATCACGTCTGCCTTGTCGGCAGTGGGGGTGGCATATACGATGTCGGAAGAAACGATGTTTGTCCATGCGCCGTTTACATAAGCCTTTACCGCAAAGCCGTATTTAACGCCGTTGGTAAGACCTGTTACATACATTCCGTTGGCGGTTCTGTAGCCTGCCAGCGACCATTTGCCATTAAGGTAGGTGTAAACCGCATAGTTTGTAGCTCCGTTAACGGAAGTCCAGTTCAGGGCAACTCTGCCGTCCTGACCCTGTGCCTTGGTGATAACGGGCTTTACCGATGCTCCGACAGGTGTGGCATAAACAATATCTGCGGAGGTTACGCCCGACCAGCTGCCGTTTACGTAAGCCTTTACCGCAAAGCCGTACTTAACGCCGTTGGTAAGTCCTGTTACATACATACCGTTGGCGGTTCTGTAACCTGCTACTGACCACTTACCGTTAAGATATGTGTAAACTGCATAGTTTGTTGCACCGTTAACGGATGTCCAGTTCAGGGCAACTCTGCCGTCCTGACCCTGCGCCTTGGTGATAACGGGCTTTGTTACCGCAGCCTCAGGTGTTGCATAAACAATATCTGCGGTGGTGATCGCCGACCACTTTCCGCTGACGTATGCCTTTACAGCAAAGCCGTATTTTGTGCCGTTTGTAAGTCCCGAAACAGTCATTGCAGTGGCAGTTGTTGTTCCGGCGTTGTGCCACTTGCCGCCTGTGATGTAATAAACTGCGTACTGTGAAGCTCCGCTGACGGTGCTCCAGCTGAGCGAAACTGAGCCGTCCTGTGCCTTTGCCGATGTTATTGCGGGCTTGGGTATCTCACAAGCCTTGGGTGTTGCATATACCTTATCGGAGGGGTCTGACCACTCGCCGTTAACATAAGCCTTTACTGCAAAGCCGTAGCTTGTGCCGCCTGTAAGGTTCTTGACAGTCATATTGCAGGCTGTGGTGGTTCCTTTAAGCTCCCACTGGCTGTTGAGATAGGTATAGACTGCATACTGGGAAGCTCCCTGAACTGCGCTCCATGTGAGAGCAACTTCCTCGGTGCCTGCATTTGCGCTTGTGATAACAGGTCTGGGAACAGCTGCCTTGACGGGAGTTGCATATACCATGTTGGAAATGCCCGACCAGCTGCCGTTTACATACGCCTTTACAACAAAGCCGTAGCTTGTGCCGCCTGTAAGGTTCTTGACGGTCATATTGCAGGCTGTGGTGGTTCCGTGGGAAGTCCACTTGTCGTTAAGATATGTAAATACCTCGTACTTGGTGGCTCCGCTGACAGCTGACCATGCAACAGTCGCCTGCTCGGTGCCTGCGGTAACGCTTGTGATAACGGGTCTTGTGGAGTCAAGCTTGGGAACGGTAACTATCCTGTAGGCTGTGCAGCCGCTTACGGAGCAGTATATCTGCTTTCTGCCCTTTGTGTAGGCGGTGGCTTCAAGGGCAACTGCCGATTTTCCGTTATAAACATGGGTGTGAGCAGTGCCGCCGGGAACATACACCTTTGTAACGGTAAGAGAAGAGCCTCTGTCGCCGATGTATGCCTTGCCAAGACCTGAGAAGGAGCCGCCGAATGCGCTTTTGAGACTTGATACTGACCATACCGCTGTGCCGTTGGATGCGCTGTCGGGAGCTACCTGTATCCAGCCTCTGCTGCTGTCGGTAAAGCTCTGGAGGATAAATTCGATATCCCCATAAGATGAATATGAGCAGTATATCTTGTCGCTGCTTGAAAGGCTTGTTATTGCGCCGGGGTCAAAGGATACTGCCTGACCGTAATTTGAGCTTGTGCCTGTGCCCGAGAAAAGCACGTTTTCTCCGCCTGTGGCAGTCTCATACTGAGGGTCGCCGTTGTATGCGGCAACAAGCGCATCGGCAATGCCGCCGTAGGTGAAGCTTCTGCTGCCTCTGTTGAAGATGCCGAAGTTCTCGCTGCCTGTGCCGAAGCAGTTGTTGTCCCACCATACGCAGGGGATATCCTGTGCGGCGAACTGCCTTGCCAGCGAAGCATATATGCCTGCATACTTTTCTCTGTAGGCGGTGTTGCTCTTGTTTGTGGCGCCGAACTCGCCGATAACAACGGGAACGCCCTTGCTGATAAAGGTGTTGTACATACGTGTAAAGAAGCCGCTCAGCTCGGTAAGGTCGGAAGCCTGCCAGTCCTTGTGACCGTCGCCCGAGAACGCAAAGTCAAATGGAAGATATGCGTGGATAGAAGCGGCGATCATGCTGTCACCCGATGTGTTCGACCATGCCTCAGCCTTGGCAGCATCGCCCGATGCGCAGTAGGTGGGGAGCATGATAAGGCGCTTGGCGTTGTTGCCGCCTGTGGCTCTGATAGCTGCACGGGCAGCCTCATTGTTGGCATTGACACACTTGTAATAGCTTGCATTGCCTGTCCAGTCCTCGCCGCAGCGTGGCTCGTTGTTTACCTCGAAAATAAGCTTGTCGCCGTAGTCCTTAAAGCGTGTGCCTATCTGCTTCCAGATAGCAGCCAGTTCCTCGGATATCTTGTTCTGAGCCGATGTGCTCGATGAAACGGCAGTCTGGAGGTCGTTGTGGTGAACGTTAAGGATAACGTACATTCCGTTTGCAAGGCCGTAGTTTACCACGGTCTCAACTCTGTCCATATACTCGGCGCTGATTATGTACTTGGATGAGTCGGAGTAGTGGTCGTCCCATCTTACGGGTACACGCAGGGTGGTGAAGCCCTTTGCTGCAATAGCGTCTATCATGGACTTGGTGGTCTTGGGATTGCCCCAGTTGGTCTCGCTGTCGGACGATTCAAGGGAATTTCCCAGATTCCAGCCTGCGCCCATATCGGAGACTAACTGGAAAGCGGTAAGCCCTCTCATCTGAGTGGGATACGAGTATCCCGAAGCAAATTCCGACGTGTTCATTGCTGCCTGAACGGTGATATCCGAGCCGAATGCCGTTACCGAACCCAGTGATATCACAGCGGCAGAAAGGAGAGCCAGAAATCTTCCTTTTCCTGATCTTATCATGATCTTCGTTCCTTTCGGTGAAAATTGCCTTACACGGTAATTTTCGCATATTTGTTTAATTATAACATATTACGGCACCGATTTCAAGAACTAATGGTTAATTTTATCATGACTTCCTGCATAAGAATATGAAAAAAGCCGCCCACGAGGACGGCTTTTCTATTTCACTCATCACTTCAGCTCAAAATAAGCATACACATATCCGCCGCTTGCGGTGGGGAATTTCATGCAGTAGCTGCCGCTTTTAAGGTCGGAAGCACTGTAATATTTATTGAGCACCATGGTCTTTTCCCACTTGTGCATAGCAGGAACAGTAACCTCGGTATCCAGAGCCTTTCCTGCTGTGACAGTTATCCACTTGCCCCTTACCTGGCGCATAAGCTTGCCATAGCCCTTTACGGTGATGTCGCTGTCGGTGGTGTTCACAAAGGTTATGACGATTTGCTTCTTGCCCCTTTTCTCAGGCTCAAACTGCTCCGCATAAACGTCATAGGGATTTGTCATCTCAAACTCACAGGAGATATTATCGGCGATAAGCGCACGATATTTGCCCGATTTCAGCCTTGTGCGGCTGTAGCGGGTAAGGTCAAGGAAGCAGTTTATGCTGTCACCCGATGATAAAAGCACATCGGAAACGAAGGGACGGTCGGTCTCTTTAGGCTCTACTCTGTCCCATTCATCGGTGTCGTCATTATACACATAAAGCCCCTGCGCCTCGGCATAATACTCCCCTGCATTGACGGCATATCCGCTGATATCTATTCTCTCAGTTGACATAATATCATAGCTTGGCTGAGAAGTGCTTACCGCTGCCCGATCTGCGATGCTGAACTCACAGAAAAGCCGCTTCTGACCGTTGTCGGTATAAATAGTCTGGGCAATGCGGTATTTGCCCGCAGTAAGGTTATTGGAATACGCCTCGGGAGTGAAATACACATCGGCTGAACCATTATAATAGTATGGGTCGCCCACATTTCCCAGCTCATATGCTACATCATTAACGACATAGCTGTCCGAGGGCTTTACCTTGTACCACTTGCCGTCGGAATATCTTTGCAGCTCGGTTATCTCGCCCATATAGGCAGTGCCGCTGATGTTTTCTGCGGTGAATGTGAACTTTATCTTATCACGGTTTCCCATAACGATAAGCTGCTTGTCGGCAGTCACGGAAAAGGGATTGACTGAATCGGTGAGCCTGCCGTCGGAGCCGAAATTGTACTGCTTGCCGTCTATGGTCACAATACCCACAGCTCCCACGCCGTTCTGGTCAAAATAATATGTGCCGCCCGAAAGCTTCAGCCAGCCGCCTGTGAACATAATGCCGTCCCGGTAATAGCGGATAACTCCGTTTTTCCTGCCGATGCCGGTGTATCTGCCAAGGCAGCTGCCGTAAGGATCAAAGCGATATACCACGCCGTCGATGTTCATAACGCCTGTGGCTGCCGCTCCGTCATGGAGGATATATCTGCCTGTTCCCTCGCCGCTTTCCCAGCCGTGCTGCACTGCGGACACGGGCACTGCGGATATGCACATAACAGCCGCCATTGCAGCGGCAATAAGTCTGAATTTTTTCATATCGGTATCCTTTCTTTATGACTGAGTTTATGTTATATTCTGATTATATCATCTGCATGAAAAAGTATCAAGAGGAAAAGAATACCTGTAATCAAATGTAGGCAATGGAAATGGTTTTGTAACCGTTTGTTGGGAGTAAGAACCGCAAAATAAAATCGGCTATTGATTTTTGTGCCGAACTTAATATAATACAGGTAGAAGGGAGCTGATTTTATGAGTACAAGAGAACGTGTTCATTTCATGATCGACCAGCTTAACGATGAACAGATCTAAGTACTTATGATGCTTTTAAAGAGCTTCGGTATATCAGATGCTCCAAATGAGGATACTAAAGCAGCGATAAAAGAAAGCGAACAACCGCTCAATAAATAAGCGCTCTGTCTTTTATAAGGCAAAGCGCTGTTTTTATATCATATAACAAAAGATCCGCAAACCGAAAAGGCTTGCGGATACATTGGTGAGCCATTGGGGATTTGAACCCCAGACCCTTTGATTAAAAGTCAAAAAATCAGTAATGCAAAAAACATCGTATTATAGCCATAAACAGCGCACTATAGGGATTTTTATAAAATATTAAGTGGTACTTAGTGGGACTTAGTGGGATTTAATTGTCGTCAGTTTGTCGTCAGATTATCTTTGCAGCCCTACGAGTTGTCTCGGTATCATCATGGACATAGATGTTTGCTGTGACATTTACATCTCTGTGTCCCATTAACTTCTGAATTGTGTATATGTCAACTCCGCTGCGGCGCAGCTCCGTTCCTCTGGTGTGTCTCAGTTCATGGGCTGTAAGCACTGGGATTGAAGGGTACTGAGCATTCAGTGCTGCCATATGCCTTTTCAGCTTCTGCGACCAGTTATGCGGGCAGGCAATCTGACTGTTAACGTTCGGGAATACATACATTGAATTGTGGGGAAGGGTTTCAAGAAGCCGTATCAGTTCTTCCGATATAGGAATAGTTCTGTAGCTTTCCCACTTTGGCGGCATTATGGCTATGCCTCCGCCCTTTTTATCTGCAATAGACCTGTTGACGGATAGAGTTTTGTTTTCTATGTTGATATCCTTCCACATAAGCCCCAACATTTCACCACGTCTCAACCCTGTATCAAGAAGCAAGAAAGCTTCGGGCATATCGTTAAAGAAGAAATCCTTTGCCTGACGGATCTGCTCATCGGAATAGACCTTCTTTTCGTTCTTTTCAACGGCGCTTCGGTATTCAATATTCTTTGCAGGATTTTTCACGCACAGATCATTTTCAATGGCGGCTTCAAAGATGGCTGACAAGGTTATTTTCAGCTTATGAAGCAATGAAGCTGATGCGGTCCGCTGCTTTTGAGAAAAAAAGTTTCGGATATCTACGTTTTTGATATCTTGCAACTCTGCTTTTCCAAAATAGGGTATAAGATGATTTTTGACAGGTATTTGATAAGTGGTTATAAATGTATTTTCTGTAACAGTCGGACGCTTATATACTTCGAGCCATTTCAGTGCCCATTCTTCAAAAGTGTAGTTCTTCTGGATAAATGCTTCTCCTGATCGGTATGCGGCTTCTTTGGAAATAATATACTCCTGCGCATTTGCCTTGGCATCTGCAAGGCTTTTATAGCTGTAAAAGCTCTTTCGGATAGGCTTGCCGTCAAAGGACTTGCCGATGATGGCTTTATATTCAAATCTTCCGTCTGATCTGTTGGGGGCTTGCTTTTTGGGTCTTGGCAAAAAAAATTCCTCCTTGACATTTTCGGGAGGATATGGTAAAATATACTTGCTTTGGGTGTGTACTTTACATATCCTGCTCCCCGTTCGGTGTTCCAGCGCCGGGCGGGGATTTTTTTATTCTTGTTGTAATGATTTATGCAGCCAATATCCATCGGCAACATCGGGGATATTACTGCTATCCCAATAATCACTTGAAAAATCTATCTTGTTTATAGTAGAAGCATTGAAATTCACACGCATTACAGTGTCTTTGGACTCTTTTCCGTAGCTGTCAACAAAGCTTCCCTGAACAAAGACCGTAAGGGTATCAAGCTTGCTGCAATTCTGGAGCGGTTCTATCAAGGAACATATATCGTTGTGCATTGCTCTTACTGAAAGCTTTTTGGAAAGCGTGGAATTTTGACTGATATAGACAGTAACCATATATTTACCATCGCCGGTCGCCTCTGTTTCGGAAATATCATCAACAGATATATTATTTTCGTCGGCGGCATATTTAATCAAGGCAGATGGCTTTGAGGAAGAACTCGGTTTTGAAGCTGAGTTCTTTTTTTCTTGCTTTGTGGTCGCTTCGGTAGTCACGGAAGTTGTGCTTGACTGAACCGAGGGTCTGCTTGTGGAAGCTCTGTTGATGGCGGAGCCTACTGCGACCACAACCGCAACAGCTATACAAACCGCTGCCACTTTACTGTTCACCTGAAAGCCTTTGCGCTCTTCGGGTTCTTCGTGCTGAGTGCGGACAGTATCACCGTATCTTGAAGCACCGCACTTGAAGCATTTGCTGACGTTTGTGCTGTTGGAGGTATTGCACTTAGGGCATTTCCATGTAGTGGCGCCGGCATTTACTCTGTAAGCTCCCGGGCGTGATGCTCCGCAGGAAGCGCAGGTCTTACTCGAATCGCTGTTCTTGTAGTCACAATTAGGACAATTCCAAACTCCCATAATAATAATTTCTCCTTTACTGTCTATTATATAACTGTATCATATGATCTTATCGAAATATTCCCAGTACGCAAGGCGGATATATTTCACATCTACATCAAAATATTCGCAGAGCTGCCATATCTCTGTAAGTCCGCTTTTGAGAGCTTCTATAAGCTCTTCTTTCGGGACGAGATATTTTATAGCCTCTGCATCTGCCTTGTGTTCCTGTTTTTCTATTATATTAAACGGCGAATATGGATTATAAAAAGCCCCACGTACACAATGCCCAATGTCATGAGCAAGATACTGACGTTCTTCACGCTCGGACTTCATTTCCTTATAATCCATACCAATATAGCACTTTCCCTGTGGTGTAATTAGGGAAAGTGCTTTGCATTCTGCACAGTTTGAAGCGATAATCGTTATATCGTTATCGTTTGCAAACTGATAAAGGTCGGTCAGGGTCAGCGCCTTCAAGTTCTGCGACTTGTTTTGCAAATTCCTCGACCTCCTTAATTTTCTCATTGGTAAATCCTTCTGAACCTGTGCCTGCTGCGATATTTTCCGTATATCGAGAAATATCTATTTTTTTATGTACATTTTCGGTCGTAACTTCCAGAAGTTTATCTACTGCTTCCTGCATATGTGGTTTATTGCGGTATGCTGTGATAACTTTCTTTTCATGATCACTTAAAACGATATGTTCATTTTGAGCGATTATATTTTCCTCATCAAATTCAGCAAGAATATTATCCACGTTATACAAATCACATAATGCAATAAGCATTTCCGCATCGGGCTGCCCTCTTCCGTTTTCCCACGCACTGACAGTCTTTCCACTCTTACCAATAGCATCTCCGACATCGTTGATAGTAAGGCCCGCCGCTTCCCTAAGTTTTTTTAAAACTTTTGCAATATATGTTCTCGACATTTTCTCACCTCCTGACACTATTATATAGCAAAAAGTAGATATTGTCAAGATATTTTTCTTTGTTTTTTAGAAAAATATTGTAAAAACCCCTTGACATTCTATGTTTTTTAGATTATAATATAATTACAGTCTAAGAAACATAGACTTTACTACAAGAAGAAAGGTGGTAGCTATATGGAGATAATTCGTCAGTTCTTTGTTGACAAAATCAAAAACAGTGGATTGAAGCAGTCGTATGTGGCAGAAAAGGCGAACATAAATCCCGACCTTCTGTCAAGAATGCTTAACGGCACAAGAAAAATTCAGGCAGATGAATTTTTTGTGCTTTGCAGAGCGTTAAATGTGAGCGATGACGAAATTAAGGCTCTTCGCAAGAAGTCAGCATGAATGGAGGCTCTTGGGCAATGGAAAAACTGATATTTCGCAAACCTTCAAAAAAGGCGCAGGCGCAGACGGTCAAGGTAAGTGCAAAAGCCTACAATGCCATATCTGCCATAGAGGCAGAGACAGGGCTGTCTATGACGTATATAGCAACTCAGATGGTTCTTTATGCGGCACAGAATGTTGATATACGGAGTGATGAAGATGAATAATGATGTTCTTTCCAACTTCATCGAAAAGGATAATCAGTGGGTCAGTGACACCATTGAGAAATATCCTGAGAAGATCCCTGTAGAACATCTTGCCGAGCATTTTGGCTGTACGGCTGCAAGCGTTCGGTCAGCGATCGTACAAAACCAGACATTCGGACTGTTCTGGAGAGAAGGAAGCAAATCAAGAAACACTTTTCTTATACCGACAGGGCTTTTTGTCCGTTGGTACTGCAAGGCAAGTTTCTAAGGGGGTGTAAGTCATGATAAGCGTTATGTGCAAGGACAAGCAAGGGAAGGTCATCTGCAAATACAACAGCGATGATGAACCTGTTGAAACGGCAACAGTTATCTACAACAGCGCTTTGAACCACCCGAAGAGACCTATTTTCTTTGTACCGGGTGCGTGGGTGTTCATAGGCGAAGCTGACAACGGAAGGTGGTATCTGAAATGTTGAGTGCAGAACAGCTCAAGATCATTCTTGAAAGCGGAATGACCGTTACGGCGATAGACAGTGAAAGCGCTCCTCGGCTTTTCAGGGCAGCTTTTCGCAGAAAGAAAGACAGTGACCGCATAACGGTAGCTGACTACACATCGGAAGATAACGGCAGGACATGGAAGCTCTCATCTATCGACAGCGCATATGAAATGCGGCTTGATGACTGCATCAAATCCATTCAGCGGCTTGAAAGCTCAGGGTGCAATGTTGAGGTGAAGGGAAAATGAGCGGAACGGTCAATGCTCATTCAGTGGCGAAAAGCATGGAGAAAGCAGGCTTCTTTGTTATTGAAAGCGCCGTATCAGCTTCCACGCTGTGGGGTATCAAAGAAGGCAAACTCACTCTGGTGGATATTGTAGGCGAAAAGAAGGTCATTGCTCTTCCCATAGGCAAGCGCAATATTGACAAGCTCTGCGAAGAACTCAGGCAGATAAAGAATGTTTACGGAGACAAGCTGAAATGAGGTGAGACAATGAGGTGCGAAAGCTGCATACATCGTGGTACCTATTTTTCGGCTTTCGGGCAATGGTCATGCGACTACATTCTTAACACGGGAGAAAAGCGGAACTGTCCGCCAGATGATCTTTGCACACGGTACGAACAGGGCAAGAAGATAGTCAAGCCTTACGAATACCGATGCAAAAAGAAAAGAGGTGGTAAAAATGAGCATTCTCAGACCAGCTCTTGTAAAGTCAAGCATCGGATACATCGAAACAAGACAGATGCCCGATGACAAGCGGCAGTGCATTCTTGCGGCGCTTGAAAAGCAGCTTCCGAAAGAGGCTACAGATGACGGCGCTTTCGGCAAATGCCCGTGCTGCGGAACGGAATTTAACAGTGAACTGCTGAACGAATACGATATGCGATATTGTATCAGGTGCGGTCAGCAGATTGAAGGGGTGTGAAAACATGGACGTGCTTTTTGAGCTGATATATCATATTTCAGCCATTGGTATAGTAGTTATTCTGACAATATTTATGCTGTGGCAGTTTTTTGATAACATCAGAACGGCTATGGACACACCCGATGATGAAGAATAACGAAAGGAAGGTAATTATTATGAACCTCGCAACAACAAATCTTATCACGGATCTTATCAAGAAGAATAACGAGCTTGCCGTAAAGGCTGCACAGCTTGACTGTATTCTCAACTACGTAAGGTCAAGCAAATATTCCATAACAAAGGAAGAGATATTTGCCATTGTAGGCGAACCTTACGCATCGGAGACAGCAGACAAGGCAGAGAAGAAGGAGGACATCACAGATGGAGATCTCAGTTTCTGATTATCTCCGCAATGAAGCCGCTCTCAGGCGTGCCGAAGAGAGATGGCTGACCGATGAAGAAGATGACAGGGAGTTTGATGACGAAGTTCCCGAAGAATGACAAGGAGTGAAGATAATGGAGGAAGAAATCAAGGAAGGCTTTGTTATCAGAGATGATAATGCTGCCGAATGGGCTTTGCAGAAGATATTTGACGAAAAGGCAGAGCTTGAAAGACTGAAAGCTCTGGCAGACAGTCAGATCGCTGTTATTATGGATAAGGTTGAAGCGGCGGAGAAGCGCTTTACTTCACGCACGGGGTATCTCAAAAAAGCTCTTGGAGAATATATGCTGATTGTCAGTGAGCAGTGCAAGAAAACCAAGACACAGCTGAGTTACAGGCTTTTAAGCGGCTCCCTTATTTACAAAAAGCCCGTAGTCAAGATAGTCAAGGACGATACAAAGCTTCTGGAATACGTAAAGGAGCATTCCCCTGAATACGTAAAGCATACTGAGGCTGTTGACTGGGCAGAGTTTAAAAAGACCCTGACGGTATCGGGCGATGTGGTCGTTGACAGCAACGGCGAGGTCGTAAGCTGTCTTGATGTGGAAGAGGCCCCGGGCGAATTTATGATACGTGACGAAAGGAGCGAGACGTGATGGAAGAAAGCAAAGCTTCTTTATCTTTCCTGGAACGTGTGACCATGATCCAGGCGGAGCTTAAAGCCCCCAAAGGGCAGTACAACAGCTTCGGTAAGTATAACTACAGGTCATGCGAGGATATTCTCAATGCGGTAAAGCCGTTGTGCGCAAAGTATGGCATAATGCTGATGTTATCGGACGAGCCTGTTATGATAGGCACAAGAATATATATCAAAGCTACCGCCAGACTGTGTGATGTCAGCGGCAGCGGCACGGGTCTTTGCACAACAGCATTCGCCAGAGAACCCGATGACAAAAAGGGCATGGACGAAAGCCAGGTAACAGGCACAGCAAGTTCGTATGCTCGCAAGTACGCCCTTAATGGGCTGTTCCTTATTGACGACACAAAGGACGCTGACACTGACGAATACAGAGAGCAGCAGAACAGACAGCAGGGGCGTGAAAAGAAGCAGAGTGCGCCGACTTTTACCTGCTCCAAGTGCGGAAAGAAGATATCCAACGTGAAAAAACCTGACGGCACTATTGTTTCTGCTGAAACGGTATATCAGAACTGCAACGGAATGTGTCTGAGCTGCTACAAGCAGGAGCAGGCGCATCATGATTGAGCATTTTGTAGGGTATCTGCACGACTATGACGGCGAGGCTCTTACCGTCATAGCGCCCTACAGTGATGAACGGAAGCTTTTGAAGCAGGGCATTACGCAATGTGAGATAACGCTTACAGACGGCAGGAGCATATCAGCCCAGCAGAGAAAAAAGGCTTATGCCACTATAAGGGATATTGCGGTTTACAGCGGCGATGTTCCCGAATACATAAAAGAGCATCTGAAATGGATGTTCTGTGCGGAAAACGGCATTGAAGAGTTTTCACTTTCCGACTGCGACATGAGTACAGCGAGAGAGTTTATATCCTACATACTGGAATTTGCGATCTCTTGGGGCATACCGCTTTCGGAAAGCGCCATAAGCAGAACGGACGATATAGGACGATATCTGTATTTCTGCATTGAACACCGTGTATGCGCTATATGCGGCAAAAGGGCTGATCTGCACCATGTTGACCATGTAGGCATGGGTCGTGACCGCAAAACCATTATTCACATCGGTATGCAGGCGGAAGCCCTATGCCGAGAGCATCATGAAGAATGCCATTCGGAGGGGCAAAGGACCTTTGATGAAAAATATCACATATACGGTATTGCGCTTGACGAGTGGCTTTGCAAAAAGCTTGGGCTGAAAGCTCAGGCGGACTAAAAGGAGGTTGCTTCTATGTTAGGAGCGTGTTCGATCAACAAAGTTATTCTTATGGGAAGGCTGACGGCTGACCCGGAGCTTAAACAGACACAGAGCGGCGTTTCGGTATGCCAGTTTACCGTTGCGGTAACAAGGGCAAGGGCTGACCAGAACGGGGAGAGACAGTCTGATTTCATCAACGTTGTTGCCTGGAGGCAGACAGCGGAATTTGTGTGCCGCTATTTCAACAAAGGCAGACTTATCCTTGTGGAAGGTGAGTTAAGAACAAGGACATATGATGACAAGCGCTACCCCGATGTACGTCACTATGTTACTGAGGTCTATGCCGATGGAGTTTCGTTTGGCGAAACGAAGAGTTCATCAGGCGGAGGATATCAGCAGGGCGGTCAGTCTCAGGGCAACAGACAGGGCAGTCAGGGTGGATATCAGCAGCCTGCGGCAAATGATCTGAGTGACTTTGATGAGGTCATCAGTGACGGCGATCTGCCGTTTTAAGGAGCAGGCAAGATGGCAGATCGCAGAATGTTTTCAAAAACGATAATAGACAGTGACTGCTTTCTCGATATGCCTGCTACGTCTCAGCTTCTTTATTTTCACTTAGCAATGCGAGCGGACGATGATGGATTTATCAATCAGCCCAAGTCCATTATGCGAATATGCGGCTGTAAGGAAGATGACATGAAGCTGCTTATAGCAAAGCAGTTTGTTATCCCCTTTGAAAGCGGAGTTGTAGTAATCCGTCATTGGAAAATCCACAATTATATCCGCAAGGATACCTACAGGGAAACGGCGTGCAAGAGCGAAAAAACGATGCTTTTGGTTGATGAAAACAATGCTTATTCTTTGCCCTGTGACGGGTTCGTCAACGTTTCGTCACGGGTTCGAGACGAAACGTTGACGCAGGATAGGATAGGTAAGGATAGGATAGGTAAGGATAGGATAAACAAGGAAATATGCGTTGAAGCCGATGAAGAAGAACAGCCAAAGCTCACAGCTTCAAAGCAATCCAAACCGCAAAAACATATTCACGGTGAGTTTAGGCACGTAATGCTTTCATCGGAAGAATATGACAGGCTTATCGGAGATTACGGTGAAAAGGTCACTGCTGAATACATAAAGAAGCTTGACGAATATCTGGAGAACCGAAAGGATAAGCACTATGCCAATCACAACCTGACTATCAGAAACTGGATCAAAAAGGCGAACGTTCCAAAGCTTAGTGAGAAAAAAGGATATGGCTTTGAAGGCAATCCATGGGAGGGTATGTAATGGATATTGAGCAATATCTTACGAAGATAAGCGAAAATGCCAGATCAGATGACCCTTTCTATATCAAGGACGGCATCGAATATTGCAAGAAGTGCAATTCTCCAAGACAGAAAATGATTTTGCTCACCATCAAGGGAGAAAAGAAAAATATTCTTGTCAACATGATGTGCAAGTGCAGAGCAAAAGAAGTCGAGGAAGAAGAAAACAGACGAAAGCAGGCACAGCAGGAAGCGGAAATACAGCGTAATATCAGCATAGGCATCAAGGATATGTCTTACAGGACGATGACCTTTGAGAAGTCCGATACACGGCTTATCCGAGAAGAAAACTACTGCCGCAACTTTCCGAAAATGCAGGAAATGAAGGTAGGCATCATGTTTTCGGGTGAAGCAGGCACCGGCAAGACATTTAGGGCTGCTGCTATTGGCAATCAGCTTCTGAGAAACGGATACACGGTGTATATGAACAATATCACTGCTATCTGTAATGAGATATGGGGGCTGAAAGACAAGCAGCAGGCAATCGACAATATATGCAGCTTTGAGCTGATGATACTGGACGACATCGGCGCTGAGAGAAACACCGAATACATGAGCGAACTGGTGTATAACATCATTGACACACGATACAGAAGCGGCAAGCCTCTTATCATCACTACGAACCTCAAAAATTCGGAGATCAAGGCGCTGAGCAACGGCGAACAGATAAACGGGTCGAATACGACCCCTTTAAGCCAATCAAGGATATACAGCCGATTAGTCGAGATGTGTTCTTATCCGATAATCGTATCGGGCAGAAACAGACGTGGAGACATCGGACGAAGCAAATATGAGACGGTGAAGGAGCTGCTTGAAAATGGTCTATAAGTACGTTATACACGACATTCCGCCAAGCAACAACAAGTACATCGGACGGAATGAGAGGTTCAGGTATCAGGCAGCAAAGGAGCAGTGGGAAGCGATGGTGAAATATGAATGCTCTCCCAAGCCTGCAAAGCCGATAAAGCGGTCAAGGGTAACGCTGATGTATTACTTTAAGACCAGGGGGCGCAGAGACCCGGACAATTACAGCGGCAAGTTTATACTTGATGGATTGAGAAAAGCAGGTATTATCGAAGATGATTCTTTTGATAACATTGATCTCATTCTGAAAAAGGGCGGCTGTGATAAATTTAACCAGCGGACAGTGATAACAGTGGAGGTGATAGAGGAATGAAAGCACACAGAAGGGCAGATGAAGTATATAAATACGACGTCTGGAAGGAATGCTCTGAGGATATTGCAAAGTCAATGATCCTTGCGGTGCTTTTTATTGCTGATAGGCGCAAGTGGCACAAAGAAAATGTGCTGAAGCTTTACGAAGATATCATTGATCTGCTTGAAAATCCTATTATGATATTCGGCAGGCAGGTCAGCAGTATTGATATGGAAGCTTACATAGTGAAAAAATACGGCATTGACCTTAGCAGAGTTAAGCTTGACTTAGCTCCGATGGGTTCGGGCAGAAAGAAGGAAAAGGAATATGGACTCTAAATACACGGAGTTCCTGAAAAGCAAGGCTACTGTGGTCAAGGCAAGCGGATTTGATGTTCCGATAGAGGAACTGAACGGCAATGCTTTTGAGTGGCAGAAGTATATTGTGAAGTGGGCGCTGAAAAAGGGAAAATGTGCGCTGTTTGAGGACTGCGGACTGGGCAAGACCTTACAGCAGCTGATGTTTTCCTACGAGGTACACAGGCACACGGGCGGAAACGTACTGATCGCTGCGCCTCTGGCGGTCGTAAATCAGACGGTCAAAGAGGGGGAAAAGTTCGGCATATCGGTAAATCCGTGCCGTGAGATGTCGGATATCAAGGACGGTATCAACATAACCAACTATGAAATGCTGGAACACTTTGAACCTTCGGCTTTTGTTGGCATTGTGCTTGATGAAAGTTCGATACTGAAAGGATTATCAAGCAAGACAAGGCAGTACATAACCGAGAATTACAGAAGCACGCCCTACAAGCTTGCCTGCACTGCCACACCTTCTCCCAATGATTTTATGGAGCTTGGCAATCACGCTGAATTTCTGGGCATTATGACAAGGGCTGAAATGCTTGCCACGTTCTTTGTTCATGACGGCGGAAGCACGTCATCGTGGAGGCTGAAAGGTCACGCACAGGACAGCTTCTTTGAATGGGTAGCTTCCTGGGGCTGCTGCATGACAAAGCCCTCTGACCTTGGTTTTGAATGTGGTGGATATGACCTTCCTGAGCTGGAGATCATTGAACACACGGTCAAAAGCAATGATATTGAAACCGATGAAGGGCAGATGCTTCTTTTTGCTCAGACCTCTCAGAGTTTATCGGAAAGGCAGAGAAACAGACGCAACAGCATTGACGAGAGGGCAAGGAAGGCGGCTGAGATAGTTAACAGCTATGACGGTCAGAGCCTTGTATGGTGCGATCTGAACGATGAAAGCCGCAAATGCGCCGAATATATCAGCGGAGCGGTGGAAGTCAAAGGCGCTGACAGTGATGCACACAAGATAAGTGCCATGACTGGATTTTCTCACGGAGATGTAAAGGTGCTTGTATCAAAGCCTTCCATTGCAGGCTGGGGAATGAACTGGCAGAACTGCTCGAACATGGTTTTTGTGGGGCTGTCGGACAGCTTTGAGGCATATTATCAGGCAATACGCAGATGTTACCGGTTCGGGCAGAGATCAAAGGTAACAGTCCATATCGTAATATCGGACGGCGAGGGTGCTGTTAAGCAGAATATCGAACGCAAGCAGGCAAACGCCTTGAAGATGACCTCTGAGCTTGTAAAGCACACAAAGGATATACTGGCGGCGGATATAAAATCAACGGTCAGAAATACTGAAAATTATTTCGCACATGAAGAAATGCTGATACCTGACTGGTTAAGGAGTGAAACGGCATGAAGGTCAAAGATCAATACATTACGGATAATATGGCTTTGTACAATGGGGACAGCTGCGAGGTGCTGAAAGGTATTCCGGACAGCAGCATTCATTTTTCAATCTACTCTCCGCCCTTTGCAAGTCTTTACACATACAGCAACAGTTCAAGGGATCTCGGCAACTGCCGCACTCAGAGTGAGTTCTATGAACACTTTGAATTTATAGTTTCCGAGCTGTACAGGGCACTTATCCCCGGAAGGATAATGGCGGTTCACTGCACGAACCTTCCAACATTAAAGGAGCGTGACGGATTTATCGGCATAAGAGATTTTAGAGGTGATCTGATACGCATTTTTGAAAAAGTAGGATTTATCTATCATTCCGAGGTGTGCATCTGGAAAGACCCCGTGATAGCAATGCAGAGGACAAAGGCTCTGGGACTGCTTCACAAGCAGCTGAAAAAGGACAGCACGCTCAGCAGGCAGGGCATTCCCGATTATCTGATAGCTATGAGAAAGCCCGGAGCAAATCCCGAGCCTGTCACTCACACAAACGAAAGCTTCCCAGTTTCGGTATGGCAGAGATACGCTTCTCCAATATGGACTGACATAAATCCATCGGACACATTGCAGACGAAATCCGCAAGAGACGAAAAGGACGAAAAGCACATCTGCCCTTTGCAGCTGACCGTTATCCGCAGGGCATTGAATTTATGGACTAATCCGGGCGACAAGGTGCTTACACCGTTTATGGGCATCGGTTCCGAGGCTGTTGTATCGTTGGAGCTTGGACGATATGCGATAGGCGTTGAGCTTAAAGACACATGGTATCAGCAGGCTGTGAGAAATTGTGCAAGTGTTACTCGCTGTGAGCAGATTTCACTTCTGTAAGAACAGCAAAAGCGCAAGGATAGGGCTATAATGCCGCACACGGCGTTTTATGGCGCTTGGCAGTGTAATTTTACCTGGTAACTTTAAAGTGCCTAAAAATGGCATTTAAATTGATTTTGAGAGGTGTAATGAAAATGAAAGTTTTAATAGCCTGCGAAGAAAGTCAGGCGGTGTGCATTGCGTTTCGTGCCAAAGGGCATGAAGCGTATTCAGCAGACATACAGGATTGTTCAGGCGGACACCCCGAATGGCACATCAAGGGCGATGTACTGCCGATCATCAACGGCAATGCTGATTTTGTGACAATGGACGGCACAGCACATCGCATAGAGGGTACATGGGATTTGCTGATAGCGCATCCGCCGTGTACATATCTGACGAACGTTGCCACACGCCATTATAGTTTAAAATGCACACCCGCCGAAAAGGTCGTTGAGCGTATGGAACATCGGGAAGAAGCAATAGTGTTTTTTATGCAGTGCATATTAGCCGATGCGCCAAGGATTGCTGTAGAAAATCCCATCGGGCGTATGGGCAAAGTGTACCGCAAGGCAGATCAGGTCATACACCCATATATGTTTTCAGGCGGAGAAAAAGATACCGAGCAGTTTGTTACAAAAGCAACGTGCCTGTGGCTCAAAGGACTGCCCAGGCTGTCTGCAACATACATCGGAGACAAGCCCGATAATGCAAAACTGTTTGGGACATATTCCAACGGCAAATCACGAACATGGGAAGAGACACGAAAAGCGGGAAAAGAACGGTCGAAGTGCAGAAGCAAAACATTCCCTGGCATCGCTGAAGCAATGGCTGAACAGTGGGGATAATGCAAGGATTATTGAAAGGATATACATATGAGCTGCTGCCACAACTGTACAAAACGGACTGCGACCTGTCATTCAAGGAGTAAAGAGTACAAAGAAGAAGCAATGAGAAATGCAGAGCGCAGAGACGCCGAAAACAAGGAAAGAGCAGTAAGCATTGGCATATATGAACACGTAAGGCGAACTGCTGAACGATATAAACGGCATAAAAGAAATAAATAACGGAGGTATAATATGAGCATAAAAGGATATAAAGTTTTTAATCCTGACTGGACGTGCAGAGGGTTTCAGTATAAGGTTGGTGAAACGTTTACGCACAACGGAAATATTATGATGTGCGGAAGAGGTTTTCACTTTTGCAGAAAAGCTTCGGATTGTTTTAATTACTACGAGTTTAACAGTGAAAACAAAGTCGCTGAAATTGAAGCGCTTGGAGACGTAGAAACTCAGGGTGATAAATCTGTAACTGATGTAATCCGCATCGTCCGTGAAATTGAGTGGCATGAATTGCTGACCATCGTAAATGAAGGTACGGATTGCACAGGTTTATGTAACACGGGCAACAGGAACACGGGCGACTGGAACACGGGCGACTGTAACACGGGCAACTGGAACATGGGCAACAGGAACACGGGCGACTGTAACACGGGCGACTGGAACACGGGCAACAGGAACACGGGCAACAGGAACACGGGCGACTGGAACACGGGCGACTGGAACACGGGCAACAGGAACACGGGCTTTTTTAACACCAACAGTCAGCCTCTGTATATGTTTAACAAGCCTACAGATCTGACAAGAGATGAGATTTTAAATTTTCGTGGTATTAAGGCTTTGAGTTGGAACTACGAAAATTCATGGTGGATATATTCCTCAAATATGACAGACGAAGAAAAGAAGGCGCACCCAGAACATGAAACTACAGGTGGGTATTTAAAAACAGTTGATTTTAAAACAGCCTGCAAAATGATGTGGGATAGCCTTGATGAAGAAGATAAAGAAGCTGTCAGAAATCTTCCGAACTTTGATAATGATGTATTTAGGGAAATCACCGGTATTTCTGTGGAGGGCGAAAATGAACAGGATAAGTGACATGATATTCAGAGGGTTTTGCATCTGTGAAAGCGGTGACAAATATATCACAGTGAATAAAGTACCTCGAAAGGGCAAGTGGATCATCGGCGATATATGCCATCTTCCGCTGGGACAGGCTGCTATTATAGAGCCACCCCGTTCATATGCGGCGGTACCTGAGACCGTAGGACGGTATTCATCGGTCAATGACGAAGATGAAACGATGATCTTTGAAGGAGATGTTGTTGAATACAATGACGGAATAAACTACTTCAAGGGGAATGTCGTGTTTTCATCGGGTGCGATTGGAATATCCTGCGATGAAGAAATCCCGCTTGAATACGCAGGAGGTAGAAAGTTTGTAAGCTTTCACGAGATAATATGCAACGATGGCTGGATTGATACGGGTAATGTCAGAAACGTCAAGGTCATAGGGAATATTTTTGAAACAAGGGAGGGTGAGTGATGATGTTTGTTTTTGGAATGATAGTTGGTTTTATCATCGGTATAACGGTAATTGCGGTTATTGCGTGTGTGATGGCTGCGGGAGATTCGGAAAAAATTGATAACAAAAAATAACAGGAGGAAAATAA
>ERZ827156.1187-NODE-1187-length-32435-cov-4.110161_pt1 | contig 32435 bp, 47 predicted proteins | sample MGYA00519919_ERZ827156 | MGnify/ENA primary metagenome ERZ827156 (study PRJEB31778, sample SAMEA3449269) | human gut metagenome | biome: human gut; feature: human-associated habitat; material: faeces | place: United Kingdom | collected 2010/2012 ...
TCCACAGCGTAATTGGTTTGAACCACCTACAGTGAAGCGATAACGAAATGCGCACATCCTTGATATTCACAGCACCGACTTCGGCAAGGGGTTTGTTTCCGACCATTATCACTTGAAATGGGTTCTTTGACCTGGTGACAAAAACCGAGCCTATTTGGGCTTGGTGAAACAAAGCGCGAAAAAGCAACAGAATACAGTTAAACGTCGTCGTCGGATTCCTCCTTTCGTTCCTTGTGATGTCTCTTCTTCTTGGGAGCCTCGGCAGGAATAACGGCAGGCTCCTCGGTGGCAATGTCGCCATCGCTGATTTCAGAAGCGGAGGAATCGTCGCCGAGCATCTTCTTGTCTTCGGCACTTCCGAGAGTGGCGCAATGCATGCCGTAGTAGTAGATCCAGAGGTTGTAGAGGATAAAGAAAATGACGTAGGTGAAGTTGGAGAGGTTGTCGAAGGTGCGGTAGTTGATCACCTTGAGGAACTCGCACACGCTGGTGATCACGCCCACGGCGGCAGCGGTGAATCCGCAGGTTCTCCACGTCTTGCCAATGACCTCGTCCTCCTGGTCGAAGACGCAGGCCATGTACACGCCCACAGCAAGAATGGTGTCCCGAAGGAAGGTGACCCAGGTGAAGCAGCTCTCCAGAAGCATGTAGGCAATCTGCATGCAAATGTAGGGGTTGATGCGCTTGTCGGGGTTGGGCCGGAAGATGTGAGCCGTTCCGCCAGCAGCCTACGCGTGAAGCGGCACGGACTGTCAAACCGATCGGATTCCAGAGTTGAACGCAGACTTCATGCACTCGAGAACGAGACCACCGATGAGCAGATTGTGCATCAAGCCCGTTCCTTCGTGGCTGGAGTAGAGGTCATCGATCGTCTACACTGTGAGCGGAGAATGGAGGGTGTACGAAGAAGGGAATGCAGGTGAGCAAGCCGAACAGAACCACTACAGCGTTAATGCCTTCGTTGACGCCTACAGACAATATGGGACAGCTGGCTGAACCACGCGTGCTCTCCTCTTTTTGAAAAGAGAGTGTCGAGACACGTCGCATTGAAGTCCTATTCTCAAAGCGAGGAAACGGTTGTACCTGCAGTTCTCTGAAGCTGCACGACGTGAAATCACTGTTTCCGTCGAGACGGTAGTAGATCAACTCCTGGATGAGCATGGCGGCGATAGTGCCAATGACACTACGAGAGTCACGAGAGCAGCGTGCACACTACCCCGTTTTGGCGCAGATGGCAGCTAAACGATAAACGCTCGAGGGATCGCTCGGCGACAGCTTGTACTTGAGATCTTGGAACATCCTTTCTACGGGATGATAGACTACCTCTCTGCCATCACGATTGTCTTTGAGGACAAAAGAAATATGGGATAGAAGTCAGAAAACAAAACACACAACAAGCACTATCCGTGAAACGCCCCGATGTTCAGTGATTGTGTGTCCTTTGATAGTCAAGCTACACATTCAATCCCTTCTCTTTCTTGTATTTCCAGGCTTGTTTATCTCCCCCATCTCACCATCCATCGCGCAGTCCTCGTAGAAGAGATTGGTGAGGGAAAGAACACAAACCCTTTCTGATTCGAGTGTCACAAACAAAGAAGCAATCAACGATCGGAGGAGCGCACAAAGGACATGGACGTGTTGATGGGCTGCTGCGATTCGGAATTCGCCCCAATGCCCTTGTTGTCCCGCTTGATGTGGATTTCCACAGGTTCCATGATGCCCGATCCATTCTGTCCCAGCGCGCCTCCCTCCCAGCCCATCTTCTTCAACAGGAGGTTTCCTTTGTTGTCTTCGGGAAGTGGCGTGCTCAATCCCTCCATCTACATATCAGTCTTGTGCCAAAGTGGAACGAGCGTGTTCATCGAGGTGATTGTGTTTTTCGACGCCTTCTGGGAAACAGGCGCAGGAGCCGAATGCTTCTTCCTCTTAGCCGCATCCTTGATGTTGCGCTTCCTTCAACTCACACGCTCTCCCCACACCTACGACCAATTCTGCGGCTTGGACACAGTGATGTAGAGCCATTCCTCGTCCTTCTCCGTGTTCATCCGCAGGTCAAACTTTTCGCAGTATGCATTGATCTACGGGAAACACGGTATTTGAACTGCCACCTTCATCCGAGTATCTTGAGCGCTAACTGGGATCGGAATGAAGGAAAAGGATTGGATAAACTCGTTGTTGATCAAAAACTTGAATACACGCATAATGCCCTTGTCCTTTGCCTTGGCGAAGACTAGGAATGATCCGACGTTGAAAATCGCACCCCTCTTCGTTTGGTGTGCCGTTTTGGTAGGAAGGGAGGACTCCTCCGAAGCCGTGTTGTATATGTCGAGAGGCGAGTAATCGTTATCATGTCTGTTCAGAAGAAAGGTGGGCAGAGGCATTTCGTCGCTATCCGATTCAGAATCCACGGAACTCGACGATTCGCTCAAACTCTCGCTCGTTGTCATTTCCTGCTCCTCCTCCGTATTCTCAGAGTCTTCTTCCGCCTCGTAGAAATGATTGACGCCTTCCATTCCCACTTTTGTATACTTCCGAATGGAGCGTTTCACGTACCGTTCCCCCTAGAATTCAATGTTTCACTCCTATGACCACATTTCCATCCTCCGCTTGCTCACTGGACACGCCCTGAGCGATTTCGGGAATGAAGACGGAATCCACGAAATCCACGCCCATGAATTGGGAGGTATCGATGGATGACGGATCATGGGATTGTCGCCTTCGCATCTTCTCCTTTCTTCGTTTCTGCTGCAGTTTCTTTCCCCGTTTCCTAGCGATGAGATGGAGTGTCTGCCCCCAACCCTTGCAGTCGCTGGTACGTGCTCATCATTTTCGACAGCGTTCAAAATAGCCCGGAATTTTGGTCGGTTTTGGAGGGAAAGCGCCCACCTTTTTTGTTTTTCTAGATTTCAAGAATTGCGGCCTCCAAACGGGTCATGGGCAAGTGTCTGACCGGATGCTACTATAACCTGTACGTGAAGGGCAGTACAATGAACTTGGTCGTCCTTCCGCAAGATCCTCGTTCTCTCGGAATCAACTCTGTGTATACGGATCTCCGTATGTTTCTGTGTTCAGCACTTAATCGTTTTAGCGGGTATGAAGATCATGGTTGTGGCCAGCGTCAAGGAAGGAACCGAGACGTCGAAGCAAATTAAGAAGGACGACATTTTTGTTGCCGTGAATGGAATGTGCGTTTCAGCGATTCCTCCTGAAAAGACCGTTGAAGACTGGATAGAAATGTTTAAGAAGACCTCCTCGCCAAGGCTATGCACATTGTTCCGAGTTCATCCGTCCTATGCCTCCACTTACAATCCGCTGGATGTGACTCCTTTGTTATTCTCTCATGTTGTAGTTTGTTCTTGGCACTCCCTATGTTCACCATGATACGGTTATCTGTGAGAATGGGGACATGAGTGCCATTATGGCACTACCGTATTACCAAAGAGAAGCGCCTAGTTTACCGCATTCGCATCGTCCTGAAGGGAGTGCGCCTAAGAAGGATGTCTCTCCCGCCAATCCTCTCCCTTCGGTGATGCCAACAAAGCAGGAGCAGCAGACCAATCCCTCGCCACAGGCGCCACCCACCACCACGATGGCTTCTGTTCATCAGGCGACTCTCGTTTCCAATCAGGATGTGTCATCTTCTGTCAAACAAGCTGTCCCGCCTCCTGTCAATCAAGCTAACCCACCTCCTGCTAATCAACCTGTCCCACCTCCTACCAACCCAACTATGCCGCCTTCTGCCAATCATGCTAACCCACCTCCTGCCAACCCAGCTGTGCCCACCCCATCCTCGACGCCGTTACAGCCCTCGACACTGGTGGAGGAGCAGTCGGCGCTGTTCTTCCCGACGAACCGCATCATGCGGCTGGTGGAGCGCGAGCTGAACATCCTCACGGAGTGCCAGAAGTGGTCGCTGCTCTCGACCCGGGCAGTGGCGGCCACCGCGGCGGCGATGGAGGAGGTGCAGGAGGGTGCGATGGACCAGGACCTGCGGAGCGTGGTGGTGCTGGACATGGCGAACAACCAGCTGCACCGGGACCTGTCGCGACTGATCACGCGCGTCCTCGCGGCGGCACAGGACGTGGCGTCGCAGACGGAGCGCGTGCGGCTGATGAACATGCGCGACGTGCTGACGCGCCTGCTGGGCGAGACCAAGGGCATTCTCTGCGACGTGGAGATCATCAAGCGCGCCTTCATGCCCAGTCTCGCGCTCCCCCACAACCCTCCGCCCGCCATGCCCAATCCCATGAGCGGTGCAAGTGCCGCGAACACTCTGGGTGGCAAACCTGCAAATAGTCTGGGCAGCAGACCCACAAGCAGTATTGGAGGCAGACCCACGAGCAGTCTGGGCGGCATGCCTACGAACAGCCTGGGCAGCAAGGGAGGCCTGGGCAGCAAGGGAGGCCTGGGTGGCGCCAACTTGACCGCCATGGCGTACGCCTACCTCCCCGCCTACCCTGGACAGGTCCGCCAGAGCCAGGGCGCCTACAAGCTCCCCGCCGCCTCCTTCGCCACTCCCTTCACACAGCCGCAACCGCAACTGCAACCGCAACTGCAACCGCAACTGCAATCACAGCGCGCCCCCGCGCAGAGCGAGGAGCCGCCCGTGGACGAGATCGCTGGTGGAGGCCACAGCATGGCGTGAGGCGTAGAAACCAACGAGATGGACTTCGCGGAGTCCTACAGCACCATCATCTTCCACACGTACGTGCCGCAGAAGGTCCACATCGGCCGCCTCCACCCCGACCCCATCGTCGAGACCAGGTGCGGCCCTCCCGCGGGAATCACGCCTAGCGCGCTCGCCGCCGTGGCCCCGCCGGACGTGTTCTACGACCTGCACTTCCCAGCGGGAATCATCGACGGCGGGCTGCTGTCGTCGCTTCAGCTGGAGACGGTGATCTACGCTTCGCAGCGCCACCAGCTCGTCAGCCCCGCCGGCTTCCGCTGCGGCTTCCTGCTGGGAGACGGCGCGGGCGTGGGCAAGGGCCGCCAGCTGGCGGGCGTGATCGTGGAGAACTGGCTGCAGTGGGCGCGGCGCGGGCGCGTGAGGCGTAGAGGGCGGCGCAAGGCAGTGTGGATCAGCGAGAGCGCGGACCTGGTGTACGACTGCAAGCGCGACCTGAAGGACATCGGCTTCGAGTGCATCCCGGTGGGCGGAAGGGCTGCGTGATGAGTGTAGGTGCTGAACCTGCGCGACTCGGACTACGGCTCTGTGATCGACCCGAAGACGTGCGTGCGCGTAGGGGACGTGAGGCGTAGCCACGAGCGCTTCCGCGAGGGCGTGCTGTTCCTGACCTACAGCACGCTGATCAGCCGCAAGGCGGGCTCCAGCCGGTCCTCCGCCGTGTCGCGGTTCTACCAGCTGCTGCACTGGTGCGGCGACCGCGCCTTCGACGGCGTGCTGGTGCTGGACGAGTGCCACAACGCGAAGACGGCGGTGGCGAGCGGCCGGAGCAAGAAGGGCGGGCTGAGCAAGACGGCGCAGGCCATCTGCGACCTGCAGCAGCGCCTGCCCAACGCGCGCGTGGTGTACAGCAGCGCCACGGGCGGCAGCGACGAGAAGGAGATGGGCTACATGCAGCGGCTGGGCCTATGGGGCGCGGGCACCAGCTACAAGACCTTCGCGGACCTGGCGACGAAGCTCAGCAGCGGCGGGCTGTCCTTCCTGGAGATGCTGTGCTGTGACATGAAGGCGAAGGGCGCCTTCGTGAGCCGGCAGCTGAGCTTCAACGGCTGCGCGTTCTCCATCCGCGAGGCGGCGCTCAGTCCGGAGATGGCGGCGATGTACCGAGCCAGCGTGGCGATTTGGCAGGAGCTGCGGCGCGGCTTTGAGGAGGCCATTCAGGTTGAGATGGAGGCGGTGTGTGAGGCGCAGATGGCGACGCCGTTCGCGAAGCACCTGGCGTCCTCGCGACGCGACGTGGATGTGGAGGACTTCGACGACGTGGAGGGCGTGGCGGCGTGCGCGCGGCGTGAGGCGTAGCACGTGCCGCTGAGCATGGCGTGGCGGTACTTCTACTCCTGCTTCCAGCGCTTCTTCAAGCACATGGTGATGAGTGCCAAGGTGCGGCTCGCACGGCGGAGTCACCGCTAGATCGACGAGTGCGTGCGCGTGGCGAACGAGGCGCTGGGCGAGGGCAAGTGCGTGGTGATCGGCCTGCAGAGCACGGGCGACTCGCGCACCAAGCAGATGGTGCAGCGGCGGGCCGAGGAGGACGAGGAGGACGAGGCGCTGCGCTTCGTGCCCGGCTTCATTTCCTCGCCGCGCGAGGTCCTGCTGCAGCTGCTCGATCACGCCTTCCCCGAGATCCTGCTGCCTGAGGCGCAGCCCGCGGTGACGACCGAGGAGGGGGACCCCTCGCTTTTCAATCCACGTCGGGTCGGGACGGGGCTGTGAGGCGTAGGCTTCGCGTCGCTGCGGCAGCGGAGCAAGACGGCCAAGCAGAACCTGAAGTGCTTTTGCGGGTTGTGGCTGAGGCGTAGGCGGCTGCGCACGTTCCTGGTGGACAGCGACGGCGACGAGGAGATAGCCGTAGTTCCCAGCGAGGACTCGCCCGAGGAGGACGCCGTGCCGCTGGAGGAGGAAGCGACTTCTCCGCAGAGTGCGCGCGCTACGCCGCAGACGCCGTCGACGGAGGAGCTGCGCGCGGTGCAGAGCAAGCTGGAGGCGCTGAAGGAGGCGCTGGTGAAGCGCATCGAGGCGACGGCGTTCCCGCTGAACCCGCTGGACGAGCTGATCGACCGGCTGGGCGGCGAGAGCCGCGTGGCGGAGATGACGGGCCGGACGCACCGCGTGCTGCACCACCGGCCGGGCGTGCGCGACAGCAGCACGGCGTACCTGGAGGAGAAGGGCGCGGCGCGGCTGGAGGAGGAGTACTTCTACTACGAGTCGCGCGGCGTGCGGCGCGGCAGCGAGGAGGGCGCGAACATGGTGGAGAAGAATCGTTTCCAAAGCGGCGAGAAGCGCGTGGCGGTCATCTCGGAGGCGGCCAGCGCGGGCATCTCGCTGCACAGCGACCGGCGCGTGCGCAACCAGGCGAAGCGCATCCACATCATCCTGGAGCTGCCGTGGTCGGCGGAGAAGGTGATCCAGCAGTGCGGGCGCAGCCACCGCAGCAACCAGCGCGTGCCGCCCGACTATGTTTTCCTTCTCTCCAGCATCGGCGGTGAGCTGCGCTTCGTGTCCACGCTCAGCAAGCGCCTGCGGGCGATGGGTGCGCTGACGCAGGGCTCGCGCAAGGCCACGGGCGCGCTGCAGTTCGACCAGTTCGACTTCAACTCGAGCTACGGCAAGAAGGCAGTGGCGCTGATGGTGCGCACGGTGTTCGCTGCGCAGGAGGACGCGAAGGAGGTGGTGCTGCAGGGCGAGCAGGTGTACGAGCCGGGCACCTACGAGTGGGCGCGGCGCGCGGACGTGAGGCGTAGCGAAGCCCTACCGGCGATGGACGCGGCGGAGAAGGAGGCGTTCGAGGCGTACAAGACGGAGGCGTGCGCGGGCCGGCTGTACCGCATGCGGCAGTGGCTGGAGTCGGTGGGCTTCCACCCCGACAAGACCGACCTGACGGCCTTCTTCTTCAACCGGCTTCTGGGCCTGCCGCTCTTCCAGCAGACGCTCTTCGTGCGGTACCTGAACGAGGTGGGCGTGGTCGTGGGAGATGAAGCGTAGATCCTGGAGAAGGAGACCTACCGCCTGCAGCAGACGGAAGTGCTGGACCGGGGCCTGAACGTGATCAGCGGGAAGAAGGTGGCACTGGCGGCCCCGCCGGAGGTGATTTACACGGACCCGCTGACAAAGACGCAGTCGCTGTATTACCGCGTGCTGGTGTCGCGAAGCATGTCGCTGGAGGAGCTGAAGGAGGAGCACAAGGACGGGTGCGTGTGGTGAAGGAGTGTCAGAAATAGGCGCTTTTTCAAGGGCAGTCGGAATCTGGTCATTTTTGCATACAACGACGAAACGCCTCCCTCGGCGTGGAAGGAGAAGACCAGCCTGCACGTGATCCGTCCCGGCACGGGAGTGGCCCCCAACTTTTGGTACTACGGTGACATCCTGAAGAAGTACACGGAGACGAGCAAGGGCGAGGAGCTGTGGCGGGCGCAGTGGCAGCGGAGCCAGACGCAGTGCATCCACGGCGAGAAGTGCAAGCGGGAGAACTGCGAGGTGGGCAAGGCGGTGCAGACGGTGAACATCGTCAGCGGGCAGTTCGTGGTGCTGTGGGGCTTCCTGACCGAGTGCGTGCCGCGCGGCAAGCGACCGCGGCTGGTCCAGGTGCAGGTCCAGGCGTCGGCGGCGCAATCGGCGACGCAATCGGTGGCGAAGAATGACAAGGAGAGTGACAAGGGAGTGAAGATGGAGGTGGAAACGAAGACGGAAGTGGAAACAAAGGAGACGAAGAATGACAAGGAGATAAAGACAGAGCCGAAGACCCCAACAGAGGAGCCGCTGCTGATCACGGGCGTGCGCATCCTGCCGGGCAGCATCGCGCGGCTGAGGTCGCGTCTGGCAGTGATGCAGGAGCAGCAGGAGAAGGCAGGTGAGTGTCGTGCACGGGTGTGAGGCATAGCACAGGAGCAGCTGCGGCGGACGCAGGAGCACCGCGCGCGAGAAGAGGAGGCGCGGAAGAAGGAGTTGGAGCGCCGCAAGCAGGAGAAGGAGCGGCAGAGGCACCACCGCGTCATCGGCGCCGATCTGGCCAGCGCGCTGCGCGGCGAGGGACTCGTGGACGAGCTGGGCCGGCCGCTGCGACAGGCGCGATTCCGCGGGTACGTGCTGACCCACCGGCTCGACAGCGACCTGCCGCGTCTGGTGCGGCTGCCCGAGCTGGAGGGGCTGGAGAAGATGGGCGAGGCGTACTTCGGCAAGCGCGCGCGGGCGGAGGACATACCGGCGCTGGTGCGGCTGGTGCAGGCCGAGGCTGAGGCTGCGCTGTTCGAGAAGGAGCCCGTGAAGGCAGAGACGGTCACTAGAGAAACTCCAGAAACGGTTACTAGAGAGACTCCAGAAACAGCCACGACAGAAACAACAGAAACATCAAAGCCTGTTACAGAGATGGTGGAGGAGCTGTCAACGTCCTCATCGGAGATGGAGGTGATTGAGAGCAGTGAGAGTGAGGCGACGAGTTCCAAGGAGGAGGAAGAAGACGTTCTTGACCTGACGAAGGAGGTGACGAGTGACACAGACACGGACATGACTGTGGACTCTTCCTTGTAAACGTGTCTTTTGAGGAAACAGTGTTTGATGGTATACTAAACGAACAGACCACGCTTTGTCGGCAGGATGCAAGAAGACCACTTCTGATCGTCCTTCTACGCCTCACCTCTCCGCGCAAACCCCACCTCAATCACCTCGTCCAGTAACTTGAAGAGATCGCTGCTCACCGTGCTCGCCACCTGCAGGGAGCCCAGCAGCACGTCGCTGTCCACCTTCCCCTTCTGGTTCTGCACGCCCACGATCTCCTTCCGTCGGTTGACGCACACGAGCAGCCACGAATCCATGCAATTCTCCTCCTCCTTCGTGGCGTCGACGATGATGGAGTTGCCAATCTACAATCGCACCCACTCCACGCAACTACCTTGCTCATGGAAATCGAGATGGGAACAGCCATGCAGTTGATACGGCGGAAGTGCGTCGCATCATCATCAATCTCGAAGTCCTTCTCTTCTTGCTCGTAGTTCTTCACGGGAATCGTGCACGGAATGCGGGTAGAGTGCAGGGCGGAAACAACAGAAAGCATCGCCAGATCGTACACGTTGCCATTATCGCCGAACACCTGAATATCGATACCGATCTTCCAGTAGAAAAGACCCTTCACGATGGCGAGCTCGCCCAGATCGATAACGCCCGGAGCCGTGAGTACCCTAGTCATGTCAGGAAACGACAATTTCGTACTTGGAAATGCTTTCTGCAAGCAAATCGCCCTCCACGCTCTTCTCGCGAGAGATGAAAGCGGGTGAGGAGGACGCCATGAAGGACAGTGATACGTCGATCTGCTCCTGAGGCGTGGGAACCTCCCTTGAATTCAGGGTTTCAACGCGCACGGATGTAATCACGTCCGTTCCTCCTTCCACGAATCGAACGCGCGCTGAGCCGTGGGACTGCATCACGATGTTTGTTTCAATTTCGATCTTGCTACGAATAAGCGCAATCAAGAAACAAGCAACCGGAACTGGTTGTTCCTTCTTCCGTCGTTTCGAATGCCCTGCGCAACTCCGTCACAGATGAACTTCCTTTCGGCCTTCGAAATCAGAGACATGGGGTGAAATATGAGGAGGCAAAAAGAGAGAAAAATGGGCCTACACGGGAATCGAACCCGTGACCTCTCGCACCCTAAGCGAGAATCATACCACTAGACCAGCAGGCCTCGAAGAATGGCAAAAGAGATGGCTACATGAAGGGATGTGTTGATGGACAAGGAAAGAGTCAAGAAAGAACCGTTGATTGTTTCCAAATGGACGTTGTGGGAGAGCGAAGGCGGAATACCCTGTAGGAGGATCTAATGAGGGAACTGGAGGAGGTGCAGAATTCGGATGTCAAACACAAGTTCTCAGAACGCGCTGCTGTCGAGCTCATCTCCAAACTCATGAAAAGGGGAAAAATCGATGTGATCAAGTCGAATTGGGCTATTGGGTTGAGAACGTAGCACTCGCTCCGGCATTCGCGAGTACTTGACGTGGAGAGAGCTGGAGACGGAGATATTGCAGGAAATCGACGCCCATGATGGTCGTGTTACCCTGTCGGAACTGGAGGTAACGAGTGGAGTACCGAAGTAATGAGTAGGAAGATATCAATGTGGATATTACGTACATCGAGAAGGTTGCCAAACGGCTGTGCGATGCGAACTGCGGCGTGGTGATGCTGAACAGCCAGGAGATAATCAATGATCGGTCGATTCCGTGACGTCCATTCATGGCTAGCTACACCGACATGATCATCCACAAGTGCATCGGCGCCGTGGAGGAGAGTGGACTGATCAAGGCGGGTCTCCTGTCCACACGCTTCAACCTCCCCATGTCCTACATGAGTGCCCTCTCCTGCTCTGCTTGATTCTAGCAAACACCGTGATTCCAGGAATGTGCTCGATTTCCTCCTCCATTCAGTCCAAAAACGGAGAGTTGTTCACCGTGGTACTCCCTTTCCCTCTCCCCTCCCCACTAGCGCTACCTCCGTCGCAAGGAGCGTTTCATTCTCGGCTTTTTGACGGGAATTGACCACCCCACCCAGCTCGCCGAGCTCAGCGAATCGTTGGGGCCCCACCCTCTTTCCACTCTAGTTATGCCATCAGCAACTCCCTTCTCAGCGAAACCGCTGCGGCGCTGATCAAGTCGCACCGCCTGCTGGGGCGTGTGCAGGGCGGGAGTTTCATTCCTCAGCACTACGAGAACGAGAAGGTGGTATGAGTGGGTGTGAGTGATGCTCAGAATGATGCGGTGGTGGTTCACATGAAGGAGAACCAATACATCACCAAGGAGGAGCTGCGGCGCAACCAGGTGGCGACGGCTCGGGCGAGTGAGCGGTAGATTGCCGATGTGGCGACGTACTTCGAAAAACGGGGGGTGCGTGGGGTGAAGGAGCTGGAGTCGGTGTGGGTGACGGGCGAGCTGTTGGGCGACCTGGCGAGCACGCTGGCGGAGTTCTGCAACGAGGAGGGCTACGCGGAGGTGGCGATGGTGGTGCCGGCGCCGTTCACCTTGGGGGATGTGAGTCGTGTGGTGGCGGAGGTGCCGGTGGGTGTGTGAGGCGGCGCTGACGGGAAGAAGTGCTCGGCGGAGTTCTCGCCGGACGTGCAGACGCAGTACACGGCGCTGGAGCACTTTTTGGTGCAGACGGCCATTCTGAAGGAAGTGACGGGCGAGCTGCTGCGCGACAAGCAGGCCGTCGTGGAGAAGGCCGTGAAGGCCAGGGGCGAGGTGGTCGTGCGGTGAGTGGCTAAGGCGCAGGCGAAGGCGTGCTTCCCCGACGCAGCGGCACTGGCGGCGCTGGTGAGCGAACGACATGTGCAGGTGAGAGAAGGGCGTGAGCCGTAGACGGAGATGGACGAGGCGTGCGCGAGCGAGGCGGCGGCGGCGATCCTGCGCGCGCTGGAGACTGTGTGCATATCCTGATTGTGTGTGCAATGATCCTTCACGGGAAGAAGCAGGTGTTCGAGCAGCACCGCCACGAGGCCGCGGCCAGCGGCGGCACCAGCAAGAAGGCGAGCCAGAAGGAGACGGCGGGCGCGCTGGTGGAGTTCGTGCACGCGTTCGAGACGGTACAGAAGCTGGGCGAGACGGCGGAGACGGCGGAGCTGAAGGCGCAGTTCGCGGCGGTGGAGAAGGCGATGCGTCGCGAGGGTGTGTGTCTGGTTCTGCGTTTGTTACAGCTGTTGGTACGCGCGCTGGAGACGGTTCAGCGTAGAACGACGTGCCGGCGATGGAAGTGGAGGCGCTGGGCGCGTGCTCGGCGGCGGGACTGAAGGAGGCGGCGGCGAAGCTGCCGAAGGAGGCGAAGGAGTACGCGGAGCAGCTGATCGGGCTAATGAGTGACGCGAAGAACAAGGAGAAGAAGCCTATGGAAAAGGGTGTGGAGAAGGAGAAGAAGGGGAAGAAGGGGAAGAGAGAGGAGGTGGAGGAGAAGCCAGCGGTTACTTCGTTCTTGGAGGGAGTGAAGCTGGTGACCGATTTTGGGGGCCCCCTGTTCAAGAGCTACGATCGTGGGGAAAGGGAGTGGCGATGAGGGGTAGGCAAGCAGCTGAGACAGCTGACGCATGCGAAGAAGGTGGAGATGCAGCAGAAGCTGGAGCTGATCATCATGCAGAATGCCGGGGACGAGGAAAGGAAGGATCTGGCGGCTCTTGCGATGGTGAAGAAGTACTCCGTGCTCCCGTATGTGCCTGACATGACGGTACGCTTCTTTCTGGGCATTCACGCGATAGACTGCAAAGTTGCTGCTGCGTGACTACGGACTGGAGAACAGTCTGCTGGAGAACCTCTTTTCGGAAGACAAGACGGTGATGCAGAAGGCGGTGATGGACGCCATTCCCGTTCTGGTTGCAAAGGAATAATGCTATGCAATGTTTCTTTCATAAAGGAATGAGTGCTGATATAGTCATTCCTCCAATTCTACAACCCATAATGGAAAACAGGACGAAGTTAAAGACCCCAGAAGCGAAATGGCAGTGAACTCGTTGCCGAGAAAAACACAGAACGTATAAATCTTTCGCCTTTTACTAAAGATTTCCGTGTGTTTATTTCGTTAAGGCACAAATGGATGTTTCTTTGCCTAGTATTACTAGGATCCCTTAATCGAATGAGCTGTGAATGGAGTTTGGAGTGTGAGAATGTGCAATCCCGTCGCGTCGTGAATAACAGTGAATTGGTTTTACAGAACGCATGTTGGAACAAACAAAAGCACTGCACAACACTAAAACAACATAAGAAAAGCGCCGAATACAACAATGCTGTTTCTCATCCCCTCAGAATTGTCCTCAAAGACCACAAGTGGCCTAGGCTTACGAAAAATGTTTAAATCATTGAAACAGACACTCAGTGACAAAACCTACATGAACCACCCGCCGTAACGAAGAAAAGAATGAGTGGAGTGTGCGTTTGTCCTAGTTTTATAAAGGACCCTAATTCCATTCTCTGCGCCTGAGGTCTATCTATGCTGGATAGCGGCTGATAGGAAAAGGGGATTGTTGTTGGTGGACATTTGGAAGGGTTAGGGTTCAATGAAATGATCATCGCAGTTGGGGAGAATTGAGATAGTGAACAGAATGTTGGATGGGGTGTTGTGACAACTGCGCTATGAACAGTCACATTTCAGATAGTCGTGGAATTGAAGCCAAATAGCAGTTAGAACAATGTCATTTGGAAATAGAAGGGAAAGCAACATCAAATCTTTCGTTCTATCACTCCAATCAAGTGTATCATCAAAACAGCCCAATATGCATGTATTGCAACTCCTACAATGTAGTAAAACGATCCACAAACCAATTATTCACAAATCACTCCATTCCAGTCTCCCTTCTCCATTCAACGCGTTGTCACTTCCATTTGCCATCAACCATCATTCAACACCAGATATCATGTTTCCTAAGGTGAAACACATACTCATTCTCCATCTCTCTCCTCCCGCATTACACAGCTAACAAATACTTCAAGCACACCTACAGGAACGAACAGGAAGGGTTAACGGTCAATGACACTCCCTCGCAAATGATTGGGGCCCCACTCACTTCATTATTCTCTATTCTTTCCTTCTGTCTTGTTGCCCTCAGCTTGGCCCATGGCTCCCAAAACCATCGTTCTCGTCCTCATCCTGTTTCTCCTTGTATCGGCAAGTGACACGTGCATTCCATCCCCTCGTTCTGTAAAACCCATTCACTATTCTTCACGACGCAACGAGGAGATTGCGCGCCTTGCGCAAGAAGGCAACCGAAGGTGGAGCATGCTGCAATCGATGACTGAGAACACGGACTGCTGGAAAGTGGATGTGTGACCTGCGCTTCATGCCTAGAAGGCGTACGAGTGTGTTCAGAGCAGCTGCTTGGACATGACGAGAGATGAGAAGATGCTGTTCTCGTGGAGGGTTTTCTTGTGCTACTACGAAGACACGAGGAGAAGCGTCCCGAAGTGCGACTCTTCCGACGTTCGCGAGTGCACTAGCCAACTATCGCCAAATGACTTTGACATCTTCACGCAATTCTTCAACCACGGTGACAGTATGTGCTACTACCGAGAGAGTCGCGAGTGGCAGGAACGCGTGGACCAGTCCGTTCGCCAATTGGAGGATGCCACTGAGCAGACGGTATCGCTGCTGTAAGGAACTATGAACATCAATTATCGGCTAGAGAATCCTCCATTGCGAACGAAAAGGAGCTAATCGACCTCCAGACGAAGAATCTGGAAATGCACTCCACCACGCTGTCGCAGGGCAAGAACGTTCTGAACACGGTCACGCAGACAGGGAAACAACTCGACGAACTGCACGTACTCACCACGGCTGTGAATGATGCGCAGACACAAGTGCAGGACTCCTTTCTCGCCATCCGCAACGAAACCGAGGTCTACTTCAACGACATACACGCGATCATGAACTGGACCAACACCAAACTGGAGAACGTGGCGAGTTTGCAGGAATTGCTGCAGACGTCCTTCCTTGACCTGCGCACCCTTCTCGTCTTTTCCGCGCAGATCCTTATTTCGTTCTTGATCACTTCCCTACCCGGAGTTGGAATGGACAGCGCGAATCATCCCTAGCTCACCTTCCTCCGTTCTTACCTTTTCTTGCTCATCATCACCAACACAATTTTGGAGAGAGTATTGCGCTCCTACCCAGAATCCACGAGGTCTTTCATTTGCACCTTTTCCCAGTATACTGTCATTTTCCTTTCCATTTTGCACTACGTATACACCCTTTTTACGAAGAGAGACTTCACCAAAGAGAATTATGAGCTTCTGCTTCAAATGGTAGTCCTGCATAACAAAACTCAATGGTAGTACCAACAGATGCAAGAAATGCACACGACTCCGAAAGAAGAAAGCGAATCTGAGGAGGAGGAGTAGCCTTTTCGACTTTTGCACTCTCTTTGTTTCAAATGCACCTTTCCAACAAACAGAGCAAAACGACTATTCCGACTCCTCCAGCTTCGGCTTCTGCAGGAAGTGCAGCGTCTGCAGGTAGTGCACCGTCTGCATCTCCTCAAGTCGCGAAATGGTTCTGTCACTGGCAAACACCTCGTCCAGCACGGAATTCCGATCGAGCTGGAAGAGCTTCGGCAAGGGCGCCTCCGTCGTGCAGATGAGCTTCACCTTGTACTGGTACAGCTCGTCCACCAGCGTGATAAAGCGACGCAATTGCGTCATGGAGTTCATGGTGAACACCGGGATGTTCTTCAGAACCATCGTGTGGAACTGGTTGCCTATGCCTCACTCCACCCCCTGGCACCCACATAGCGAGATGTAGTCACTCGCACCCGTGGGCTGTTCACACAGCTCCGCGAAGTCAAACTCACACACACCACTGCGTCTTACACCCACTCACTACACTCACTTCAGGTACTTCGACACGTGGATGTGACGGCCCTGCACCACCTCCACGTCGCCACTCTTGTACGCGTCGCCGCCCGCCACCTGCTTGAACAGCGTGTCCACCTCGTGGTTGGTCGATTCGTTGGCCGGCCAGAAATACGTGCGCACCTCTTTCTTCCCGCCAAACCGGTAGTCCTTCCCGCTATTCAGGTGCAGCACAGGACACTGCTATTCATCACATCACTCCAAAAATCGGACCGATTTCAGGAGATGAATAAAGGGCACAAATCGGTCTCTCTGCACACCGTCTCTGTACAAATCATCCGGTTCTCTATCCGTCACGTCACTCTAAAAATCGGACCGATTTGAGGTGGAGATGACGGTCACGTTGTTCGCGAAGAGGTTGCTGAACAGGCGTTGCATCATCATGGCGTCCGCCACGTCCGTCACCTGAAACTCGTCGAAGAACAGCACGTTATTGCAGCTGGCAATATTCCGGGCGATTTCGGGAAGGGGGTCGGAACGCGCTCCTACGCATCAGAGGAGGGAGGGAACAGGACCGTATTTTTGACGCAGCTGGTGGAGTTTCATGTGAATCTCGAGCATGAAGGAGTGGAAGTCGACACGCGCCTTCTTGATGTCAGGACACTGAATGGAGTTGAAGAGAAGGTCCATCAGGTAGGTCTTGCCGCAACCTGGACCGCCCCAGATGTATACGCCCTTCGGGGCAGAGTAGGTGCCGATGTGCGTGGGAGCGGCTGTGTTGTGGATGATCGTGTAGTTCGTTCCCGTGTTCTTCACCGTCTGCGTCTCCGCCGCGGGAGTCGCAGATCTCCGCTTGAACCAGCCCCACCCCGTCGATTTGGGCTCGGCAGCAGGGGCAGGGGTCGGAGCCGCTGTGCTGTGCGAAAGGTCGGCCTTGCTCACTCCGCTGGCGTCTTTCTTGTAGTAGTCGAGGAGGTTGTTGTATATTCCCTGCAAGATTTTCGCCACTTCTCTCTGCACATCATGCACAGCAGTCCATCCGCACCTGATACTCGTCGTCGATAATCACGCCCTTCTTCACCAAATAGTCGTAGTGCTTCACGGGACCATCGAAGGAGGCGATCGTTTCCTATCTCTCACGCCGTCCCAGCACGCGCACATCGAAGTTGTAGGCAGTCTGAGCAAACATGAAGCTTCCCTCGTTCTTCTCACTCAATCGTCTGCTCTGCTGCACGGACTCCGAAAAGAAACGGGCTTGGACTACGATGGTGAGTTCCGTGGCGAGCGTAATACTCTGCGGCTTGCACGTCATGAACAGAGCGCACCCAGCACTCCGAACGGAGTTGGCGACCGCTTGACGATTACGGAACACTTTCGTTGCCAAATAGCGAAAACTCATTGCCAAATTCAACACGCTTTACTCGAAAGAGAAATCAACGAGTAAGGGAGTCTAATGGGAATCGAATGGGAAAAGGGGAGAAACCACAATAACGCCGTTTTGCGTGTCGTGTAGGAATTGTGTGAAATGGTGTGGAATACAGCCTTTCGAACTGCTGACCATAGCAGGAAGCGTGGTGGTGATTCCCAGAGTGATGCTAGATAACAGACCATGCCGTTGCAAGAAGGGACCACATGGCTATACTTCTAGTGATATATCCTCACCGTACGTAGGGTTGACTGTCTGCGGAAATGGATTCTCTTGATTTGTCAAGTGGCGCTTAGAAGTGATAGTTGGAAAGTGTTTTCAAGAACGAATGGGTGGAACGCCGCATGTATCAGAGGAATACAAACGCATTCCTTGGCTCTTGTGCTTTCACAGCTTTTTTAGCGTTCAATGATACCACCAACGCTTTCATACCATCCTATTCCAAATTCACACCCGAAATCGCTGTTTGTTGCGAATGACACGACTACCGAACAAACAAGCAACAGCCTAAAATAATCACTTTCCCTCCGCCTGTCTGCCCTTGCGGAATCGCTTCTTCTTCTTCTTCTCCGTCTCCTTCTTCTTCTCCCCGCCCTTCAGCATCTCCTCCGTCTTCTGCGCCGTCTCCTCGTCCATCATCTACCCCTCACTCCTCTCCTCCTCACCCACGTAATCTCCCGCACCCAGCCGCTGGATCATCGCATCCATCTGCTCGGGCGCCAGCGCCGGCAGACTCTCCATCTCCTTCTTCGGCTTCTTGCTCTTCCACCCAATGTCCTTCTTCATCTTCTCCTACTCCTCACACCACCATCACACACCCACCGCACTGCTCATATCCACCTCACGCGCACCCAGCAAATCGTCCACGGCACTCCGCTTCACCGACGACGTCTCCTCCTCCTTCGCGCGGTACGTCTGCCGGATCGACTTGATCTCCTCCTCCTTCTTCGGCTCCTCCTTCTTCACCTCCTCCTCGCTGCTCTCCTCCTCCTCATCACCCTCCATGATGCCGTTGATCATCGCCAGGTCATGCAGCAGCTCGTTCAAGTCCAGCTCCGCCGCCACTTCCTTCTGCTTCGTCGCGCCGCTCGCCTGCGCCGCCCCCACGCGCTTCAGCGCCAGCTGGCACGCTCTCTGCTCCGCCGGCTTCTTCTTCTCCTTCTTCTCCATCGCCTTCTCCGCCTCCTTCAGCTCGCGCGCGCCCTCCTCCACCATCTCGTCGAGATCGCCGCGCACCTCCGTCGCCTCCTCCGTCGCCTCCTCCTTCACCACCTCCATCTCCTCCTTCTCCTCCACCTCGCGGTTCATCGCTCGCAGCACCGCGCGCCGCATCGCCTCGTCCTCCTCCTTCTCCATCGCCTTGCCCTCTCGCACCAGCGCCAGCACCTCCTCCGCGTGCTCCTTCACCACCACCGGCACCGAGTTGAACACCGCCGCCATCTCCGCCACGCTCGTCGGCAGCGCGCGCGCCAGGCTGCTCAGCGCGCGGTCGCTCAGCACTGACGGCGGGCCCTCGTCGCTCCTACGCCTCACTCGCTTTATTCACCCTCACTCGCGCGCCACGAAGTCACGCCACAGGTACAGCAGCATAAACACGCGACGCTGCGGCGCGCTGAACGCCAGCGAGCCCCTACGCTCGACACTCCCTCTCACGCTCACTTCGCGATCACGTTCGCCGCCGTCTCCACCGTCACCACCGGCTTCTGGTAGCTCTGCTTGCAGATGCCCGCGCTCAGCGCCAGCACGTCCTCCAGCTACGCGTCACCCGCGCACCCCTTCCGCACCAGATTCCGTTCGTTGGACTGCTGCACCAGGAGCGTGCGGAGCTCGTCGCTGATGTACAGAAGGAAGTGCGTGTCCTCCCGCGCGTACTTCTTCATAATCGCGGGGAGCGGCCGGATCCTACCGCTCACCCTCCCCCGCGGGACTTACCGCCAATCGGCGCGCTGGTACTGCTTGTCGGCGATAACGTCGCAAAAGCGCTTGAGCAGGTAGGCGAGCCCGAAGGACTCGAAGCCCAGCACGCGGGCGGCCTGTCCCGTGTCGAACATATTGACGACGTACACGCCAAAGTCCTTCTGCAGCCAGACGATGTCCATGTTGGCGCCGTGCAGCACCTTCATGATGGCAGGGTCGGTGGTCACCTCATTCAGCAGGCCCATGTGCGCGCGCAGCGTCAACACATCCACGATGTAGTCGGTGGTGCGCGTGGACAGCTGGAGCAGGCAGGTGAAGCCCTGGTAGCTGTGCTTGTTGTGGTGCTCCAGATCCATCGCAAAGCTCTTCTCCTTCTTCAGCGTCGCCACTAGCTCCACTAGCTTCTCCTTCGTGTCGATCTCGATCAGCGGCGTTTCGGCTTCCTCGCGGGGTTTGGTGATGGTCTCCGGGGGCACGCGCTCCCAGTCGGGGTAGGTGATATCTTCGGTTTAGGGAAGAGACAGGAACTACTCGAAATCTCGTAGATGTAGGGATTCTCGTACAGGCCTTCCTCGTTCGTTTCTATACCTTATCATATATTCTAAGCTGCACCATTGGGGTTCCACTCGACCTGCGCATGGAGCTTCGTCTTGAGGCGGGGTTGGAACGGGGCTTCCGTATTGTCCACCTTGTCGGGGAAGGAGAGCTGCGGCTTCTTCATGGAAAACTTGTACTTCAGCGCATTCTCGGTTTCCGCAGTGCCGCGCTCCACCGTCTTCTGCTTCTTTCCCCTCTATTCCGTGAAGTGAACTTCCAACAGCCACGTCCTCGGTATCAGCCAGAAGACCCTTCTTCATATCGATCGCCTCGTCCAGCTTTTCAAACACAGTATCGAACAGATTTTCAATCACGTCAAAGCTCTGCTTGTTTTGAATGGACGGGTTGTCCTTCAAAATGGCGATATTCGAGGGTATGTACTACGGCATTACGCCACCTCGTTGCGGAAGGCCTACATAATCTAGAATCGTTTGGACAATGTGGAGACTCCGTGCGCCTCCATCTTCCGCCTCGCTCTGGAAGTCGGGGAACAGGTTGAAGTAGTCGAACTCTCCGATGTCGGGAATTTTCTGGGCACACTACATCGTGAATCGAGTGGACCTGCGGCAGTACCGAAGACGCGATGGCCACGAGCTCAGAAACGCGCTTGAACTGTTCTTCCTCCTTCTGCTCCTCCATGTCGGTACAAACACAGCAGCAGAGAAGTGATAATGAGAATTGTCCCTGTCTCGAAAGGTGGTGGAAAGGAGGATATGACATTCCCTCGCTTTGTAGTGGCGTATTCAATGGGTTATTGGTGGGGAAACGGAATTCTCAAGCTATTCCTCCTTCTTCTTGTAAGTATCCCAATGAATTCAAACACGGTTTTGAAGAGGTGCAGTATAACACCCATCACAGGGAATTGAATCGAGGAGAGAGGGCCCTATTTTGATCCCTTCTACAATTAATTACACAGGAGGAAAGGGGCCATTTCCGTGGTCAAATCCGAATTACGCACCACGCCAAGAGCCTGTCATTTTTCTCTCCATTCGCGAAGGCGGAAGTGTAAGGATCGTGTGATGAGATGGCCGGGTTCCAACCATGGCTGCATACTCGTTCATGCAGTCATACATAGAGCCCGTAAATCAGTTGCAGTTAACGCTTTTCTAAGCAGACGGTTGCCTAGGAAATGAACGAGCTGTGTCCATACTAACATTCTATAGGGTATCGGTAGGTGATGTGTTCTGGTTGAATTGTCCGTTCTAATCCTGATTGCGACGCTGCTTCGCTCTCAGGTTCGCTTAAGGACGAAATCGGGGGTGCTATAACTGGTTGTGTGGCTCGCTCCATGGCTTCATGACTTATAAAACATTCGATATGCTTATTGGTTGTAGGTAGTTGTTGGCTCTTTGTTTGCACAAACACTCCACTTCTTTCCCTCATTCTTCAGGCGGGCCTGCTCCTTGATGCGGTTCTCCATCGCGGCGCGCGCCTCCTCCTGCTCCTTTCTGCGTCTCGCCGCCTCCTCGCGCTGAGCACGGATGCGAGCCAGACGCTCCAGCGTGGCCTTGGCCTCCGGCTACGCACTCACCCTCCTCTCACAACGCTACCGTCTTGCCCTCGAGGGTCTTCTGGAAGTAGGCCTCCTTCGCCTTCTGCTCCTCGAGCTCACGCCTACAGTGAATCACCCGCTGCACACACACTTCTGTCTTCCAGAGAGCTGCACCTCCAGACGCTCTCCTTGAGGATTGTTCTTCTTCTACGCCGTAACTAGGAGCAGAACGCATTGTACAGGCGCGCGATTCAGGTTGTGGATTTCCTCGTCCACCACCGCTCTTCTAGGCTTGCGGGGCTTCTACTCCTAACAGTCGCCTTCAACGGCAATACCTCCTCTACTGGCATGTTGCGCATGATTTCCTCTCTATCAGGCTCCGACTCTGACTCGTTGGCCTCGGATGAAGACTCGTTCTCCTCGGAATCCTCTTCGTCAGAGTCTCTTCTCTTCTTCTTCTCCTCTCTCTCCTATTCGTGATAACTCTGGAGAAAAGCGCACCATCATGTTACGGGCGATGATATCGTCCTCATTCTCCGCTAAAACACGTTCTCTGCCCTTGTGCTGGCCTCTCTTACCTCCTCTCATGTTCACTTGCCTTTTCTCTGCGTGGTTTTTCGGCATAAACAAAACAGCTCCGATTTTTGGCTACCAACAAACAGGGCAATTCGCAAAGGCTTTATTCCACACGCTGTCAAACACCATCTTCTCTACCCGTCATTCCCAACAATGGCAACTGCCAAATCCAAAACGCGGCTGCATGAACTGCACGTAGTCGGGACTCTTGTAGCCCAGCGCGACGACGGCACTCACGTGGAAGCGGCAGGGGATATGGAACACGCGACACAGCTCCTCCTCGTCGTAGCCGTTCATGATCAGGCTGGAAATGCCCTTGGCGTCTGCAAGAATGCAAATGTTCTGGATGAGGAATGCAGCCTGCTGGTTGGTCCACGCCTGCATCGTGATGCGGGACGTGGAGGGCCTAAAGAGACGGAGAATGCTGTTGGTCAGGTCCAGAACCCAGCCGAATAGCACGTTGCACAGGGTGTTTCTGTAGTACTTCAGGCTCGCTATTCCATGAAGCAGTGAGTTTAAGCCCACAATACGTCATCATTCGCTTGGTCTTTTGCTTCCAGTCCTCAGGATAGGCATACCGTCCAAAGTCCTCCACGCACTTGGTGCTGTCTACGCGTCAACTCCCTCCCATATAGCAACCCATGTCAGAACACACGATCAGCGATGCTCCCGCATTCAGCACCTTGGGTGCATTGTGTTCGCTCATGCACGTGGCAAGCTGCTGCTTCACATCTTCATCGCGGACTACAATGACTCGGTACGGCTGCAGATTCATGGAAGTGGGCGTCCTCTAGTCTGAATCACACAAAAAGCAAACTACCAGGGCATATCCCAAGATCTCCTCCAACACACCGCTCTCCAGCTTCTTTCCGCAGAAGGCCTTGAGGGACTGCCTCGTCAGGGTGAGGCGCTTAAGTTGCTCAAAATCAGAAGACATCCGGAGACAATTGTGAGGGAAACGGGCCGTTCATGCGCCGATGTGTTCCTCCCATTAATGTTGTCCTCTTGTGATTTCTCCAGCGTATGGCACCCAATTTGGCCCCCACGGGTTGTGTCAGTGATTCCTCCACGTTACCCATTGTTACCACGGAAATGGAAGTTTACGATCTTACCGGTGCTAGAGAGATGCTGACGCTCGAAAAAGCGAAGGAGATTGCCCAAACCATCGTCGATAACGCGAAGACGCTGAAGAGAGTCGTGCTGGGCACGAAGACCTACAAGGCGGATGTTGCCAAGGTCGTTGCTGGTAGGCGCTCGTCCCGTCCCTTCCCCCCTAGATGCCCTCTCCCAGGCAACGGAATTGGAAGAGTTGGATCTGGCCGATACGATTTCCGGCCTTTCCTTCGACGAGGCGCAGGACACCTGCGAGGTGTTCGTGGACTGTCTGAAGCACCTGCATCTGAAGTACCTGGATTTGAGCAGCAATGCGCTCGGCCCCAAGGGAGTCGCGTCCTTCAAGGAGCTGATTTCGGTGGGTGCTGCTTTCCCCTTTGTGACAATAGGGCAACAAGGACCTGGAAGTGCTGCTGTTCAACACGGACGGCATGTCTGCCGACGCCTGCGAGAACATCCGCGCGATGGTGTGCGAGCACGCCCCCATGGGCATCAAGCGTCTGGAGTTCCACGACAACATGAGCGGAAACGAGGGAGCCAAGGCCATCGCCGATATGCTCTACACGCTCCCCAATCTGGAGTTCTTCCGCTGGAGCGGAGCGAGAAGCGGAGAGGAGGGTTCCATGGCGCTGTGCAAGGCGCTCACGCACTGCCCGCAGATGCGCCATTTGGAATTCAACGACAACTACTTTGGCGAGAACTGCGGCGAGGTGCTGGCGGAGGCCATCGCCAGCATGAAGCAGCTGAAGGAGCTCATCATCTGCGATCTGGGTCTGGGCGACGAGGGCCTGAAACCCGTGTTCGACGAGCTGATGAAGGACGATCGTTCCAAGCTTCGTGTTGGAGTCGGTCTCTGCGCTGACCGGTAGGTGCTGGACATCGGCAGAAACGACATTACCGACGAGAGCGTGCAGCTGCTATGCGAGCTGCTGAAGAAGGAGGATGAGCTGGAGATGCTGGCGCTGGACGGAAGCGACCTCGTGTCGTGCGACCTGCCGCTGCTTTTGGAGACGCTGAAGTCGAACTGCCCGAAGCTGAGCAAGCTGAGCGTGAATGGCAACGGACTGGAAGAAATGGCTGTGTCGGTGGTGGACATGTGCTATATCCTTTTCATCTGTGCACGGGCTGCTTAACGGGAACGCAAGAAGGAGAGCATGGAGCGTCTGGAGCTGGATAGAAACGGCATTCCCGAGGAGTCCTTGGAGGCAATCCGGGCCATGGTCGAGAAGTCGGGAAAGAAGGACCTGCTGGGATCGCTCGACCACAACGAGGACTTCTGAGGGGCTGCGGTACGGGGAGTTTCACCGTCTTTTTCGTTCGGCTGTTTGTTTGGAGAACGGTTTTTTGGCGGGAAGGTCGTTCGCATCAAAACGCACTCCATTTCTCCCTTCGAGACAACGATTTCTCCTCGGTGATGTTCCGCTCTCGGTTGAAGCGATGCCAGCCGCTGCATCCATCAGCGAGCGATGGGGCTCTGAAGAGGGGGTTTGTTGCTCCGAGACAGAATCCTGGTGCAAACTCCACTCCCGCACCCCTTTCCAAGAAACCCAAAACGGAATCCGTCACTCCTGCTCCACCCATCACAAAGAAATCGTTCGTTAGTCCCCTGAAAGTAGTCCCTGTTCAAACGCAGCAAAAACCGCAGTCGGAGGAAAAGGACAGCGAGAAGTACTGCTTTTCGTATGGCTACTGTTGTAATTAACAGGTAGTGTGATGTACTGCAAAGCGGGGCCGAAGAAGAAGAAGAGCTACCTCGATGGCATCCTGTACATCGAAAAGAAGTCCTTCAACCTCTTCGTTGTTCTCCTTGCGTGTCCTTACCGCTAGGAAGCGTCCGGCAAGCTCGTGCGCAAATCGCTGGAAACCTACGATCCTAGCGACTTCGTCGTGGGCTGCACCCTCGATTTAGGGACCTGGGTGGTAGAGGTCGGCAACAAGCTGAGCGTGGACGACTACGCCTCGGGCCGCATCTTCCTCCAAACTCCGGCAGCAGATATCCTCTTCCTCCCACGACATCTTCCTTCACGGCGCACAGCCCCGGCCCTCGCTCCGCTCCTCACCCGCCGTCAGCAAGCGACTGACGCTGCACGTGAAGAAGGACGCCGCGCCGAAGACCTACGTGGCTCCTGCTCCCCTCGCTCACGCGCAGACGGGCCTCTACTCGCAGACGGCGGACTCCTTCGTCATCCAGCCGTCGTTCGTGGACTCCCGCGGGAACACGACGGCACCCGTCATCCTGGACCCGGCGCTGAACCAGAAGATGAAGCCGCACCAGAAGGAGGGCCTGCTGTTCCTGTACAACTGCATCAACGGGCTGGGCGGCTTCAACGGGAACGGCTGCATCCTGGCGGACGAGATGGGGCTGGGCAAGACGCTCACCGCCATCAGTCTGATCTTCACGGCGCTGACGCAGTCGCCGTGGGCCACGCCGCTGATCACCAGCGCGGTGGTGACGTGCCCGTCGTCGCTGGTGGAGAACTGGGGCAACGAGTTCCGGTGGGGGGAGGCGTGGCGCGTGAGGCGTAGCAAGTGGCTGGGCCGCGACAAGGTGCGGTGCCTGATCCTGAGCGAGAAGGGCGAGAAGGCGGAGGAGAAGGTGAACGACTTCGTGATGCAGTCGGGGCTGAAGCGCGTCGTGCTGATCATCAGCTACGAGGTGGCTGCGTCGTGCCCGCTCCATCGTAGATGTACCGCCGCTACGCCGACAAGATCAACGCCAGCAAGGCGGGGCTGCTGGTGTGCGACGAGGGCCACCGCCTCAAGTCCTCCTCCGGCAACGCCACCATCGACAGTCTGCGGCAGTTTCCGTCCACGCGGCGCGTGCTGCTCTCCGGCACGCCCATCCAGAACGATATGGAAGTGCTCCTGTGTTGTTTGTTTGCCCATAGGAACTCTTCGCTCTCTCCGTCTTCGTCAACCCCGCCATCTTCCCCTCGCTCGCCTCCTTCCGCGAGCTGTTCGTCCGGCCCATCGAAGCCGGTCGCCGGAAGGACGCGAGCGAGAACGAGCGCCAGCTCGCCAACATGCGCTCTGACGAAGTACTCGTGCGGGCGGCGCATCACGCCTAGTTGTCCAGAATCACGGAGCAGTTCATTCTTCGCCGCACCACCGCCGCCGTTCTCCGCTCCTCTCTTCCCCCCAAGACCACCCATTTTCTGTTCTGCGGCCTCTCTCCGGAGCAGGAGACGCTGTACGAGTCGGTCATCGACCTTCAGAAGCATACGCTGGTCTGCAACGGTGGGGAGTGGGTGTGGTACGGGCTGCTGAGGCGTAGCGAGGCGCAGGTGACGCTGAGCTTCCTCCACATGTTGCGGCTGCTCTGCGTGCACCCCGCGCTCTGCCGCGACACGGTCGAGAAGTCGTCGCAGCTGCAGGCCCTGCAGCCTCCCAAGCCTGTCCAGCACTTGAAGGGAGTGCAGAAGTCGTTGCTGACGCAGTCACCGTCACAGTCATCATCACAGTCACGGTCACCATCACAGTCACGGTCACCATCACAAACACAGTCACAGACACAGGAGTCATCATCACAAAAACAGAAGGAACCCATCTCCATCGAGGCGTGTCTGGCGGTGCCGGAGGAGAAGGGCAGCAAGAAGGTGGCGGCGATCGAGCGCGTGATCGAGGCAGTGCTGAGCGGCACGGACGAGCTCCTTCTCCTCATCTCCACCTACACACAAATCATGGACTTTTTGGGCAGGATGTGCGACCGCCACAATTGGGGCTATTTCCGCCTTGACGGCTCCACGGAGGTCTCCCAGCGCCAATCCCTCGTCAACTCCTTCAACGCGCGGCTCACGCCCAAGCGTCTCTTCCTGCTCTCCGCGCGCGCGGGCGGCGTGGGACTCAACATCACGGGCGCGTCGCGCGTGGTGATGGTGGAGCCGGCGTGGAACCCCGCGATCGACTCGCAGTCCATCGCACGCAGCTGGCGGTTCGGGCAGACGCGGCCCGTGTTCGTGTACCGCTTCTTCCTGTCGGGGTCGATCGAGGAGGTGATGCTGCAACGGCAGCTGCTGAAGAAGGACATCGCGGACGTGGCGGTGGATCACTCGGCGGTGGGCGAGGGCAAGTTGGACCGCGACGAGATGCGTGAGGTGTTCTCGCTGAAGCGGGTGGGCGTGGGGGCAAGGGGTGAGGCGTAGGTGCCGTGCCAGACGTACGAGCTGATGAGGAAGAAGAGTGCGGTGGAGGACGCGGTGTGGCGGCCGTACAAGGGGGTAGAGTCGGTGGGAGAGGACGAGGTGCTGAAGGAGGTGGTGGAGAAGAGTGGGCGTGGGAGTGGCGGGTGAGGAGTAGATGCGGACCTGTTTGCGTACATCGCGACGGAGAAGGAGTGTTGTGTGGAACAAGAAGAGACGAAGGAAGAAGACGAAAAGGCAAAGTACGACGCATTGGAGATCAGCGACACGGAGTTCGCATTGTATTGTTGTTTATTCGACACGCTGTCTCTTCGCCTCCACGTTCTCTTCTCCGCGTCTGTCCACGTTCTCTTCTCCGCGTCTGTCCACGTTCTCTTCTCCGCGTCTGTCCACCTCGGGCACCTCCACTTCCAAACAGCAGTCATCACTCTCCTCATCACTCTCCTCTTCGCTCTCCTCCACCGGCTGCTCCTCCTCCTCCGCCGTCTTCTTGATGGACTCCACAACCTCCGGGTTCAGCACGATGTACCCGTCATCGTTCTTGGTCAGAATCGCGTCCAGTTCCTGGTGGTACACCGTCAGCGAGCAGTGCTCGTTGCTCTCGCAGTCCTCAATCACCACCACACTCCCGTGGTGTACACCACCGCCCGCTACGCCTTACACACCCTCCTCACACCCACGCAAGTCGCACAGGTTCATCGCCAGCAGGCTCTTCATTCGATCTCCCTCCATCTCTTCAGACTCCTCCGGTTCCTCTGGCTCCTCTGGCTCCTCGTACACCAGCTTGGAGTCGATGGAGATCATGGGCGCGCGGAACTGCAGCAAGCCCTTCGCGTCAGCCCTCACACCCACCGCCACCTTCACGATCTCCGCCAGGAAGCCGCGCAGATGCGCCTTCTTCGTGTCCATCACCACCAACAGGTGCGTCGGACACGAACATGTCAGACAGCTCGAGAAGGGCGGCAGAAGCGACACCGACTGCAAAACGCGGCCCTATTTCTGATACGGTTCGTCCACGCACACCTTATTGTTCTTCACCTTCAGTAAATAGGAGTACTTCATTGCCTTCGCCACCTCTTCGCGGGGCGCGCCCTTCATCGAGATCAGCTTCACCGCGGTTAACACCTGCAGTCCCGCGACAATCGCATTGGTGCTCGCAACCGCGGGAATGATGTTCCCCGCGATTTTCTTGATGGCGAAGAGCGTTGCCGCGGGAATGTGGAAGGAATGGCAGCGCAGGTTGGTGGCCGCCGCCACAATGGACATATCCCCGTGGTTATCCTTCTCGAACGCCGTCACGCTCCCGGCGTTGTGCTTGCCCTCCAGACAGTACCGCCACAGCCAGGACAGCAGGATGTTGCACGACTCCTTCACCGTCCACACGTGCTCGTGGTCTTCACTGCGCTTCAGGTACTCGCCCGCGCGCACGCCGGGCAGATCCACCAGCGTCGCCACCTCCACGTGCTGCGGCTGCTGGACGGCGGAGGCGTAGCTGCCGATGGCGAGGCGCTTGCTGATCTCCGCGTCGAACAGCGCCTCCATCATCTTCACGCAGAACTGCAGACAGGCCTCAGGGTCAGTCAGCTCGGCGGGCGAGGCGGGCTGCAGCGCCTGCATGTAGACAGAGTCCACCTCCTCGAAGAGAAGGCTGTCGGAGGGGTTGCCGAAGAGGAGCGTGAACAGCTCCTTGCCCCACACGATGCAGTGCTCCACCTTGTCCGGCGTGCTGCGCGTTCAGCCAAAAGGATGAAAATACCTCCGAATTGTGCAGATCGCGTATTTCTCGCCCTCGTCGCTTCCGTGCGGGCGGCAGTTGTAGCACTCGGTCGCGTGGGGGATGATGGGGTAGCTCTGGCCCAGCAGGCCCGTGGAACCGCCCTCGATGAGCGGCGTGTCGGCTAACACGCACATGCTGTTGACGTACTGGCGGGCCTTGACGTTGTCGAGGGCGTTGAACACGACGTCGAAGGACTTGAAGAAGAATATATCGAATTTGGGATTCATGATGTTGGCATGCTCGGCGTCGATGTCGATGTCCTCCGCAAATGCCTTCACCTACGTGATGAGATTAGAATCCATAGAATACTGCTTGCGCAGCCACTAGGGCCTTGGGTTGACCAATGTGCTCGGTTCGGAACAAAAACTGGCGATTCAGGTTGGACATTTCAATGATATCGAGGTCAATGACTTTAATGTCTACGAATCAGCACCGCGCGCAAAAACCACGGCGAAAGCCCGACAGGACAAGGTTCTTCAAGATTTCGCACCCAATCCCTCCAGCTCCAATCACAAGCACACGGGCCTTCTCTAGTTTCGATGCGATGTCTGCCCCGCAAAGTGATTCATATGCGCTTCCTGTTGCTTCCATTGCCATCTGCTTTCAACTCGATGAACGATGAACAAAGTCAGATGGTCGTTCAAAACTGAAATGCCATTCTTTTTGTGTTTGGTGAGGAGTGCACTTCCTCTCCTCCTCCAGTTCCTTTACACAAGGGAGAGGATTGCATTTACACCCAATATGGAGCAGAAGGAGCGTGATGCTCTGGATTTCGCCGCCTTCCCGAGGATGTCGATGAAACGAGATCGTGAGCATTGCATGTCACCATCTCATGCTTAGAAACCACTTCCATCGAGGGTGAGTGTTACACGACGTTTTGATCCCTAGAGACTGCCGATAGACAGTCCAAACTGTACCATAACGGAAATGATGACCAAAGCGGATATCGGCCGAATGACACTCCAGCGTATTCCTCTGTTCTCTTTCTCACGTAGACTGCATTTGGACACTGCGACAGATGAGTATGCCGTGTCTCAGGCCGATTTGGACTCCACCCACCATTTCATCTATAACTCCGGGAAAGTGACCGGGACGACTTCAGTGTCCATTTACGAGAACCCATTTCGACAGATTGACGTTTCGTCATTCCCGCTCGATTTGCAACAGAGGCTGCAGCAGCTGCCTATCATGACGCAAATCGCGATTCTGAAGGACCCCGCCCTGCAGCAGAAGTACTTCCCTGAGTATTGCTATCCGAATTGCTTTGTTTCTTCCACTTCCTTCTCTATGCGATGCTCATATGAATATAAGTCAAGAGGCGGAAAACAGTACAAAACGAATATGTGTAGGGGTGAATTTCAAAGCAGAAGCCTCTCATAATCGCGAATTACCCCCCATGACGGAATCAAGGGACGATCACATTTTGGTATTCATCTGATCAAGTAGGTTTTGTTCTCTGTCGTTGTGTTGTGGCTCCGAAGAGGAGCGCGGTGACGAGAAGAGGGAGTTCCTTACCGTGTTTTAGTATGAGAGCTAAGTGGGCTAAGAAGCGTATGCGACGTCTGAGACGCAAGAGAAGACAAATGAGATCTCGTGCTAAATAAGCTTGTTTTCTATCATGATTATGGTGAATCCGCTTGGCGTGTTTGTTTGCATCCATTCCAAAGCACACACAGAGAGATCTCGCTAGTGTTAGGTGGGAGACCTAAGGGTGGACGGTCATAATCATTCTTACGGTATACTCCTTTCTGGATTCTATTTCGCGTGAGGCTTTGGCTATTGTTAAATAAATCTCATTGAGTGGACTGAAGGCTGGTTGTTAGGATGGAAGATGATTGTACGGTCAACGAATTGGCAATGATTCTGTTGAGTGTGAGGAAGAAGGAGTACACGGAGGATGCGAAATACGACTATCAGTACGTGGTCGATTCCTCCGATGAACACTTCCTGGACATGAGTGCTTCGATGCAGGAGAGTGACAGCAACTTCGGACAGGAGGTTGCGAGCGCCGCTTCTCCCATTATTGGCTCAGTGAACAATCCGAGCGTGATTCCGATAGTGCAGGGATCTGTTGCTCCGTATCCGGTGGTTGGAAGCAACAGAACCCTCTTTCCCGAGAAGATGGCGTCTCCATCTAGTCCTTCGGGAATCACATTGGTCGACTTTACAAGGCTGGTGTGCAAGCAGCGAAGGATGAGACGCATGGCGATTGTGAAGCAGCGTCGTGTGGATGGGAAAATTCATATTGCGAACAGTTCCCCGCGCTACAAGTTGATGCAGAGAAGCGCGCTGAAGCGAGAGCGGAAGAATGGACGCTTCGCTTCCTGAGACGAGTTCCTGTTGTTTAACGTAGTGTGTACAATTCATTGTATCTTTTGGTTCTTTTGTAGTGGGTGTGTTTGTGATGAAAACACAATGCAACGCGGACGAAACTCCCGTGTAAACACAGTATTGTGTGTGTAGGATAGTCATTTGAAGTCAACTTGGTGACATCCGTTGATGATTGTCTGCTCGCAAGAGAAGAGTGCCGGGAGGAAATCCACGACCACTTCAGGACCTGATTGTGCAAGCGGCGAGAACTGCGACATGTCTCCCCCACAACACCGGTTGTCGGGATTCACTGAAGGGAGGGAAAAGACCCTGGGGAGCAATCGGAGGGCTTCTGCCTTTTCGAGCTGCTCTTACAACAACTTGGCTACAAAGTGCGAGAAGGATCGGATTTCGTGGCTGAAGAAGTCTAGGAGCGCTGATGCGATGGGCCATTTCATGCCGTTCTCATTGTTGGTGTCTTTGACAGGTATGATGCGTAGGAATACATTACATCGTACTGAATCGAGCAGCGATGTTGTGTGTCTCGATTCCGGTATTGACGTTGTTGAAGTGCGCACTCTCGCTGCTGATCACCTGTAGTACGATAGCGACTACCGGATATACATGGATATCCCATCAGGAGTGGCATCCTCCATCCGTATCCTGCAACAGGAGGACGGAATTCGCATCGAGGGGGAGCGGAGGGTTCACTACGACGGGTGCAAGTGTGTCCTGTTCCAGCATCGCCAGAAGGGGAAGTTCATCGTTTTCCTTCCCGTACATGCTGACGACACTCATCACGCGTAGTGCAACAAGGAGTTGGTGGACATTGAGCACTCGAAGGCCTCCGTCAATAACGGGGAGCTGTGCATTTCAATCGCGAAGCGGAGGTTGCCGGACGAGGGCTGTGGTTCTTTTAGTGAGGGAGAAGTGAAGATCCGCAAGATCTGCGGGAAACGCCTATAGCTGTACTCTTTTTCTACGCTCTGTTTACAACAAACACGCGGAGATTGTATTCAGAAATACAGGTTTACTTCTCGTTACGGATGCGGCGAGCCAGCTGCATGTCTCTGGGCATGATGGTCACACGCTTGGCGT
>ERZ827156.1190-NODE-1190-length-32371-cov-5.283080_pt1 | contig 32371 bp, 49 predicted proteins | sample MGYA00519919_ERZ827156 | MGnify/ENA primary metagenome ERZ827156 (study PRJEB31778, sample SAMEA3449269) | human gut metagenome | biome: human gut; feature: human-associated habitat; material: faeces | place: United Kingdom | collected 2010/2012 ...
TCATCGCCTCGCGCTGAAGCAGACCATCGGTCATGAACACCAGCTTGGTTCTCTCCGAGGTAACATCCTCGAAACGGACGGTGTAACCCACTTCGCCACCAAACTCCACGTCCATCTCCTCCGCCACACGCCGAGCCACATTCGACGCAGCCACTCTTCGGGGCTGCGTGCAGCAAACAATTTTGTCGGAATCGGGGTGGGTAGCGAGGTAGTGAAGCATGAGAGCCTACGGGCGTGACAGAAGCAAGATACAGTTACCTGTGGAATTTGCGTGGTCTTTCCGGAACCCGTTTCTCCCTCTACAATGATGACCTGGTTCTTGTCCACGGCCTCCTCCAATTCGTCCAAACGGGCAAACACGGGAAGTTTCTTCCTTCCTTCTAGAATTTTGAAATACCTCTCGGAAAACGGTTCATTTGTGAGGAGGTTCGTCTTGGAATTGCAGATGATGTCGGTCGCCTTCGTCTTTTGGTTGAGCCCCCGCAGATCGACAAGCTTTCGAGGTGCCCTATTCATCCTGAAGGAAAGACTGATTCGCAGGGAAATGCAAAATCCCCCCGATTTTGCGCGTTTTGTCTGTCAACAGTTTTGCGATGGAGAACCCCTATTTGCGGACTTTGAATACGACTATCCAGTTTTGGGATGAATTCAAACTCCAGACGAAGATCGAATCGATGAAGGCGAGTATGCAGACCATTGTCAAATCGCAAGAGTCGAGTCAGAAGGCGAGAAAGGACCTGGCGACCAAGACGAAGGATATCCGAACGGTGGCAGCAAACGAGCGAATGACGTATATGAAGAATCTCCTGAAGAGTTACCAGGAAGAAATCGATCACCTCACCGTGCGCTCCCAGTATTTGAGTTTAGTCAGCGATTCCCCCTAGATTTGCCGAAAACCTGTTCTCTTCGTACCTAACGGAGTTGAGCACATTGTTGGAGCCTTCCACCATTCTCAAGCAGTCAAGGGACGTGTATCAGCAGTATGCGGAGCTGATCAAGGAGTCGGAGAGAGTGGACACGGAGAATAGCGAGTTTTTGTTGCTATCATGGAATGAATAGTAGATTGCGCCACGATATCGAGGAGCTGCAAACTCAGAAGGAACAGATTTCCGCCTCGGAGAATGACCTCCTCTCCCTTCAAAAGGACGTTGCTCGTTACGTACGATTTGCTTTATTCTGCTGACCGCTAGAAGGAATCCATCGCATCGCTGCAGAAGCAGGTGGAGGAGTCGTGCTTTGAATCACCGTTGATTCCTAGAAAGGACGCAACACTCCGGGAGCAGAAGGACCTGCTGGCGAAGGAGGCGGAGACGCACGAGGAGAACGTGCGCATGCAGCTGCAGATCGCGACGCTGGTGGGTGTGTTGCGCCTTTTTGATTCTAGACGAAGGAGATCAATCAGTACTATTCGGTGATGAATGTGGCAAGTCAGGAGGAAGCCCCCGAAGGAACGGAGGCTCTTCGCATGGAGTTGGAGAAGACGAGAATGGACCTTGAAAAGGAGAAGGAGTCGCATCGGCTGTATGTCGTCGCGCAGAAGGAGAGGGATGAGAGTGTGGAGCGTCGGATCGAAGGCTACGAGAGTCAGATCGCGATGCTGAACGAGGAGATCGAGGAGCAGTCCAATGAGATTGAGCGGATGAGTGGAGGAGGAATGGGAATGTGATGAGTAGAACGAGAGGCCAAAACGCAAGAAGTGCCTGCAGTGAGCGTGAAGGTGGATGAAGAGGCGGTAAACGAGCTGAAGGAGAGGAATGAGGAGCTGAAGGCGAAGAATGACACGTTGGCGAAGGAGGTCAAGGAGGCGAAGGAGGAGGCCTCGAAGAAGGCGACGCAGCTCCAAGCGCAGGTGAAGGATTTGAACCAGGAGCTGAGAACACGCGTGTCAGTCAAAGAGATGGCGAAAATCAAGCGGATTCTGGTCACGCTGCAACAAGTGGGCATTGCGGTGGACTTCAACGAGACGACGGAGTTGCCGATTCCCAAAACGGAGGCGATTTTGCTGGAGAAGATCCGCCACTTGGAGACGGGCAACAGCGAGCTGCGCTCGACGTTCAACGACATCTACAACAAGTACATGGCGAGTGAGAACAAGCGACACGAGGTGGAGGAGCAGTTGGGCGACGCGCGCGATGCGATGGAGAAAATGGAGGGTCAGATCGCGGAGTTGGAGCAGCGCGTGATCGGCGATGTGGGAGGTGAAGGCGGGAATGTGGAGAGGATTCTGAAGGACCAGAGGGACCGGTACAAGAGACGCGTGGATGAATTGGAGGTGAGTGTGAAATGGGAGGATGAAGGATAGAGCGAGAAGGAGAAGGACCGAGCGTCATTGGATTCGCTATATTCGGTGGTGAATAGCTTGAAGAGAGAGTGGGATGTGCGATGTCGATGTGACGTGTAGATTGAACGAGAAGAGGCCCTTTTCTGTGTTTACTAGTAAATTAAAGTAATGCCTAGAGCGACTATTCCATCCGGAACTCCTTCAACAAGTATCATTCGTCCGAATCGTCCTCCAACCCCTTGGAGAAGGTCGCCTTCCGCGTTGCCCAGGAGATGATTCAGTCGCCCAAGTTCCGGTCTGTTGTGTCCCTCTATCTCGTTGTCATTCATTTTCTCCTTCTGATTGCAATTCTTCGTTATATGTGATGAACCAGTGCGTTTTGAAAAGCAGGACTGTTTGTTCTTTCACCTGTGCGCAGATCACGGGAATGGGCGCGGATCCACTTTTCGCGAATGAACCGAAACACCATCTCCCTGGCCCAATTCAGTGGCATGCAATTGGGGCCAAATGACATGTCATATGACAGCAAACACGTGTGAAGACAATGTGTCATTCTTTCTTTTAATGTCGAATCTTCGATCGAGTTCTGATTCCTCTTGTGATGCATTTGATAGTAATACTCCCGGCATGCGGAGAGTGTGGGGGAAGGGCAATCCGGATTATGACGGAACCCTGTCCATTGTCGTTGTCGGCGCATCGGGCAACCTCGCTATGCTGAAGGTGTGGATTGCATAGTGGGAATAACGACTAGACCTACCCCGCGCTGTTTTCGCTCTTCACGCACTCTCTTCTCCCGATGTACACAACCATTGTCGGCTATGCGAGAACGAAAATGGATACGGCGGCCTTCCGCGAGAAGCTGCGAAAGGCTCTGCCTAAGGACGCGCGCTGCGTGGACTGCTTCCTCAAGATTTGCTACTACCACTCGGGCCAGTACGATTCCAACGAGGATTTCTCCAAATTGAGCGCGGAGCTGGATGAGCACGAGAACACGCAGTGCCAGCTGTACACCGAAGGGGGCGTGCAGAAGTGGGTGTGCAACAAGAACCGTTTGTTCTACTTCGCCATTCCGCCCAGTCAATTCCCTCCCGTTTCCAAGTGTATCCACGGTACCCCCAACATCAGCGCACTAACGCAAAGACACCTGCATCAACAACAGCGGATTCCACCGCCTGGTGGTGGAAAAGCCCTTCGGCCGCGACTACGACACGAGCAAGGAGCTGAACAACTACATCAAGGAGCTTTTCTCCGAAGACGATATTTACGTGACCATGAGTTGAAGATGTCACGCATAGCGAATTGACCACTACCTGGGAAAGGAAATGGTGCAGAATCTGCTCGTCACGCGCTTCTCCAACATGATCATCAGCGCGCTGTGGAGTCGGACCTTCATCAGCAATGTGCAGATCGTCTTCAAGGAGACGCTGGGCGTGAACGGCCGTGGCGGCTACTTCGACAACTACGGCATCATCCGCGACGTGATGCAGAACCACCTGCTCCAGATGGTGTGTCTGCTTGCCATGGAACAGCCCTTGTCACTGCACAGCGCCGATATCCGCGATGAGAAGGCGAGACTGCTGAAGGCGATCGAGCCCATGACGCTCGAGAACACCGTGGTGGGGCAGTACGTGGCCAGCGCGACGGAGCCGGGGTATCTGGACGACCCCACGGTGCCGAAGGACAGTCTGACGGCGACGTTCGCGGCGACGGTGCTGTGAGGGCAAGACGGGCGTGTGAGGCATAGAAAGGTGAACACGCCACGGTGGGCAGGCGTGCCGTTCTACCTGAAGTGCGGCAAGGCGCTGGACGAGTCGAAGGCTGAGATTCGCATTCAGTTCCGGGACATGGCGTGCCCGTTGTTCCCACAGTCGAACCGCAACGAGCTGGTGCTGCGCGTGCAGCCCGACACGGCGATCTACATGAAGACGAACGTGAAGACACCGGGTTTGGAAACGCAGCCGATCATGACGGAATTGGACATGACGTACAAGGAGAAGTACGATTTCGTGCTGCCCGAGGCGTATGAGCGGCTGATCCTGGATATTATTCGCGGGGATCATAGGTAGTGGAAAGGGAGGGGAGTGAAGCGTAGCAACTTCGTGCGCAGCGATGAATTGGAATTGTCGTGGAAGATCTTCACGCCGGTGCTGCACGAGCTGGAGGAGAAGAAGATCAAGCCGCTGCCGTATGTGCGCGGCACGCGCGGTCCGGAGGAGGCGGATGTGCTGCGCGATCGATTTGGTTATGTTCGGACAGTGGATTATGAGTGGACGGAACCGCAACTGGTTCCGCGCGTGTAAACTAGTCATTGCGGCCTGTTTGTTTGAATTGCATTGGTGATTGAAAGGAACAGCCTGTTTGCTCCAATTGCATTGATGATTGTGGTATGCATGTTGTAACAAACCACATACACATCAGGACATATCACGAAACAAGGGGTGCTTTAGCAAATCTGTCGCTGTTGCTCGCGTTGCGTCATTCTATCCATAATCCACATTCTCCATCCCCACGTAATCGAAGCACTTGTTGAAGAAGTCGTGCATTTCTTGACTCACCCCATTCCAAATCTTCTCACCCACTTTCGGACCAGCGCGCATTTTCGCCACGGTAAACATCACGCTTTCGCGCGTTGTGCTGTTCTCCTTGATTTCCTTCCACGGCAGCTCCCCCGTCAGCATCTCGTACAAACAACAGCCCAGACTCCAAATATCGGATCGCCCGCGCTGCATGCCGCGGCCACACTCTGGTGCAATAAACACGTCCGTCCCGCGGTACGATCCATCATCAACAATTGTGTTCCGTGATTCCTTCTACGGATGACGAAAGGGAATCGAGGGTACATCGAGAAGCACACTGGAGCCAAAGTCGCACATCTTGTACGAACCCTCCTTCACGATTAAGATGTTCGCGGTCTTGATGTCGCGGTGAACGATGCGGGACTCGGCGAGGTATGCGAGAACCTGCAGCATTTGGAATAAGACCTTCTTTATCTCCGCTTCCTGCATCGGGCCATTCTTCACGATGAAGTCGTGCAGATTGCCTCTGGGGCAGTATTCCATCACATAGCCGAGAAGCCCGTTGCCGCTGATCTCGTCGTAGTAGATCACGATGTTGCTGTGGAACAAGCTGCTGACAATGGAGATCTCTCGACGCAGATCGTCGTACACGGAATCTGGGTAACAGGAAAGGCTTCCGGACTCCTGCGAATTGACGGTGGAGTTGTCTGTGGCGAAGAAAAAAGGATCGATGAACAACTTCACCATCACCTCGTTTTCAATGCCGTCCATTTTACCCGTGAAGAACTAGAGGTAAGAAGACATAAGGGGACTACGTAGAGGTTGGCTTGGCGGAAGAGCAGCTTGAGATTGACCACTCTGTTCTTTTGCGCCGTAAGAATCCCGTCGGGGAATACTACTCGTAATGAGCACTGACAAGACGCACGGGGCTCTTCTGAATACGAACTGTACACGGTCTTTGCATCTTCCTTATTGCCTTCCTTCTCTTTCTACACGGTCAGTAGAATCAACTAGGGAGTTACAGCGTCGTAGTACTCCAATTGCTCGATTAGCGCCTCCTTCTCATTCAATTTCTTCTGTAACGCCGTAGATTCCTCGATTTCAGACTTTAGCGCATTCCATTTTGTCAGTTCCTCATTCCTTTCTTTTCTCTTCTCTTCGCAGAGATCTTGAAGCTGTTTCTAATTGATAACTGCACCTCCACTGAACCGTACACAAAGGGCCTGCATTCTGCTGATTTCTTCGGTCTCTAGTCGTCAGTTCACGCCCACTGCAGATTCCTACTCTCCTTATCACTCAGTGCAGCGAACGCGTCGCGTGATATCAGCTTCTCCAGGTTTCTAGGCAATAAAGCGCCCATACCAAAACGACAGTCCCACGATCTCCTCGACGGTTTTCTCTGCCATTCCAACAACAAAGATCCAACCGTAACGATTTGAAGGAAGAAGAGCAGTGTGTTGTAACAAAAATGAGTATTCCTTGTTCTTCAGCATTCCTTCCTGCATTTGGCAATTTGCGCTTCAATGAAGTCATGTGTAGCATGGCTCTTGTCTAACACTTGCTCCTTAACACTCTCCAGAAACTGAATGTAGTTACGCATGCTCCAGGAGAAGAGGGATGACACCAGGTGCAACTCATCGGATAAAGTGATAGCAAAAATGAAGGGGTCGTCCGTGTTTATCGAGTACTGCAGATCATCAGGCAATTGACTAAGGACAGGATGTTGGTGCAGATCAGTGAGTCCAAGCGTCATCAAATTTGAGGTGGGACACACTTCAATGGCAATTCCATCGCGTCGACACTGCTCCAGATCCTCCCTAGTCTACAGTCAAATCGACACGTGATGCCTACAAAGAACAATCCATGGCCAATCCGATTCGGACGGTAAGCAATGATGTCTCTGCAATCCTGAATTGGAGTAAATGCACTCTTGCAACAGCACGAAGTCGTTAAGACCAAGCGATCAGGGACTTCGCCTCCGTGGATTACGGTGGGCACGTTGTGTTGGCGGAGAATGGCGAAGGCTTCGGAAAAGAACGAGAAGGGAGCCGTCTAAGCATCAAAGATCGGATTTCGCATCCACCGTAGGATTGCCAGAGAAGTCCACACCCACGAACTCCGGAATCCCCTTTGAAATGTAATCCACTGCCATATGTGCGATGCGCATTGCCTTTTCTCTACCTCATGAACAGTGTTAAGAATGTCCACAGACTCTCACTGCGGTTAATGCTGACGAGGAGGCGAACGCGAATTTGATGTTCATATTTCTCGTTTAGAGTACGTAGCATATTTAGAATAATATCGATTCCCTCCTTTTCGTCAATCTCCTCGCCACAAGTGTATTGCCGAGGAGTGGTTCTCAATTCTGCATACACCACATGCTGGTCAACAAGATCCTCAACCACTTCACGCACAATTCTTTCCAAACTGTCCCTCGAATCGATGATTTCGTGGATAATGTCAAACAACCGAAAGCAGCTATGCCGTTACGCTTTGCTCTTGTCATTACTCCTTCAGAGAACGCTTTCCATTCAAAAGGCAATTCAACTCGTCCATTCTCTCCTTTCCGTATTTGAGTGACGCGAGCTCCAAGAAGGTTCCCTTTCGAATGCTGCCCTGTAAGTGTTGGTGCAATTCCTATGCCTCAATACAAACCCATCAGAACACGATTTTCGGCAATTCTGTTACATCCATGACCGTGTTCCTATTGAATTCCTCCGATTCCGTGAATTCTCCAGGGGTAACAATGCATCACTCCCCATTCTATTGTTTGCTGTTCTGTTAAGCGCTGTTTATCTTTGTTCTCTCTGTATACTAATTCAAAATGAAGTTGCCTAGCCTATTATTGTTTGTATTTCTTGTTCTCTATGGATACGTTACTCTGCTTTACAACGCTGACCCATCTACTGCTACGTCCTTCTACGAATACGTAGACCCGTCAGAGGGGCAACCATCTGACGCTTCTTTCGTGTCTATTCCCAGCACTTTAACCGTAAAGGGTTTTCATCTTCTGGTTGAGTGTAATGGAGTAGATGCATTTGCAAGTGTTGATGTTGCACAGAGCACGACTTCCCCCTCTCCTACTGAATCTCTAGAAGACGCATCAAAGACGGAAAAAGAAGGCGACGTGCAGCCAACCGCCTCTGAAATGCCGCTTCCAAAGAGAGAGGTAATCAATACTCCGAAGCCAACGCCGCTCATCCCCACTGTTGGGGTACATACTACTACGCAGGCTCCTAACACGACTGGAAGAGTTGTGAGCAAGGAACCGGCCAAAGCGGAACAGGCTCCGAAGAAGGAAGTAAAGAAGGAGCTGCTCTTCATCCCTCCTCGTCTTATCAACAGAACGCGATTCGAGAGGGAGGTGTGGCGTCTTCCTCCCGAATTGAAGCACATCGGCAATACGGTCGAGATCTTCAATCGCACGCTTCTGTGGGAAGACAAGTCCATCGCTCCGGGAGACGTCATTTCCACGGAGCCCATCACGAGCTGGTTCTCCAGCTGGAAATCGCGTCTCCGCGTGAACTGCAAGGACTCCCGCAATTTCGCCATCTGCCAGGTTCACGTCGTCGTTTCGTGGGACTCCGACTCGCGCGCCTTCCGTGCCTACCAAGTCCAGCCATGTACCGAAATCGGCCCGATTTCTGATGCCTAGACAGAGATGTGAATTCGACGCGAGACGTCGATTTCACGTACTGCATGGTCAGCTCGTAAACCACAATAGGGTCAGTTATGCGTAGAGTGGACCGTCTCTCCTATATGCCCTTTCTGGCAGAGCGTTGGAAGGGTCCGTTTTCGCTTGCTATTATTGCTTCGGAATACGAGCTGCCCAAAGTCGACGCCTTTTTGGCGCAGCACGCATCCTTGCCCCGCTTCCGTGTGACGGTGTATGTCGCCTTCACCGTGTCGCCGTGGAATTACGTGGTGTACATGCGAGAGCGTTCGCACATGCGAATGACTACACGACGCATCTTCCCCATCAACTTGTTGCGAGATTACGCGCTGAACAACGTGGTGACGAGCCATGTGATGTTACTGGATATGGACTTATGGCCCTCACGTTGGAATCCTGCCGTGGTGTGACGTGTAGCGACGCTGTACGAGGACCTGAAGGCGATCGACTTCGCGGTGCTGCAGGAGAAGCGAGCAGCGGTGATGCTGCCGACGTTCAGCTTCTCCATGTGGACCACAGAGCAGATCACATCGGCACAGCGGAACATCTCGGAGTGACGGTTGGCAGGAAAGGTGAGGCGTAGGGTCAATGAGATGATCCCGAGGAATAAGACGGCGCTGAAGAGTTGTGTGGAGCAGAAGAAGTGCAATTTGTTCAAGAACGCAAAGGCGCACGTGGGGGATCCCAACTTTTTTGATCGGTAGAGGATTGTGAGCCTTGATTCGTACTTCGATGGTGGCGATACGCTGTACAAGGTGCCGTGTATGAACTACACGGAGATGGAGCCGTACATGGTGCTGAGACGTTATGATGTGATGCCGATTTACCATCCGTACTTTGTGGACTATGGGAAGAATAAAATGGAGTTCACGCTCCGCTTACGATTTGAAAGCTATTCATTTTATGTGTTAGTGTCTGATTTTGGGTTTGATTACCCGCATCCCAAGTTCGTGTGGGCGGAGGTAGTTCACGTGTAGGTCGCTTGTTTCTGAAGAATATGGGAGCATGCGACGCCATGGAGCCGCTTTGCCAGCAGTGGATTTGTTTGGTGTGATTCAACGCTATGTCACATCGAGTGAGAAAGCAGAATGGACATTCCCGGTGTGTCCGAAGAAGAGAAAGTAATCCCTGTTCCCTGTTTGTACCCCACACCTAGCAATTCAAATGCACTGCGAACAAACACGACGCACATCATGAAATAAAACGCTTTGCAGATATATACCATTTGGGAGCCGCAATTGACATGATCGTGATCAAACGACTAAAAGAACTCGATGACGTCAACAACGCTGATCTCGACTGGCACAGCAAAAACAAATCCACGTACGATCGAATCAACGATTTGTTGTCGACAAACTGCGTTCGGGAATGGCCGCGGTAGAAGACATTGCTGGATTCAATGCGGTACGGGTGAAGGGCCACGCTCAAGTTGCCAGCAGCCATCGTTGAGTCCGTAGACAAAAACAGATACAGTTTATCGCGAGGAATGGGAGATGCCTTAATCAGTTTCCGCACCTGGTCCGGCACCTTCTTCAACCGGTCGGGCGACACCATCCACGTCTGCTCGTTGCTGTCCGCCAAGTTGCCGCCACACCGCATGTGGATGCCCAGCTGGTTTTGCGCGGGACCGATTCGCAGACGTTCAGACTGAATGAGGGATTGGATGTCCGGCGTCGGGTTCAGCAGCAGGCGAAGCAGGTGCTGGCAGAAGGAGCCCCACCACTCGTTCGGCTTCATCACGCCCAGAGCTCTGAGCTTCTTTACGACCCGGGGAGTGCCCAGACGGTAGAGATCCACGCGGTAGTCAACCATCAGCAGATTTGCTCTGCGCAACGTCCACACGTTGTTGTACACCATGCACCGGTGCCTCTTGTCACACAGAGCGAATTGATTCACGGCTAGCGGTTAAACAGCAAAGTTTGACTCACGTCCGTCGTAGCGAAGAACACGCAAGCAAGAATTGAAGGTTGTCCAGAAGATAGCGGGCATGGAAACTACAATTCAGCACGCACTCAAAGCAGCACTTCGGTAGGTTCGGTGCAGCAGCAACGCATAGATCAAGCTCTCAACCATCGAATAGTACTTGTGACCCAATCCTCCTCCCGCCCCGGAATTCACAATTGTCAGATTGTTATCTGGAGAGTTCACGACGGATAGGATCCGTTGGCAAAAGCCATCGTAGTCTACTCCTTCATTCAAAACAAGAAGCACGAACCATAACCATCATTCCAAGGAAAATATACGTCCTTCTGGTTTGAGGACCCAGAATGAGAAGAAGCGGTGTGGATGGGAGGATTGGAATCAACAGGAGGAATTGTAGTCGGAATCTGTCTCGGAGCAACGCTCTTACGCGAAATGCACGGGATATGTGTAGAAACAGGAGAGGTGTTCCCGTTCGTCACTTGTATGGCCAAAAGCGATAGACTGTACACAAGAATGAAGTGGGCCGCGATCATGGATCCAAAGGGAAGCACGATAACGAAAGAAATGCCACTCAGCGCGTCGTAAGAAGCGTTCCAGAAAGCAGGCCGATTTCGGTTGCCCCTTTCCTTCCAGTTTTCTCGTTGAGTAGTCAGCCATGGATATTCATCGATGCAAATTCTCAGAATGGATGCCGTCAGCAGCGTGTGCTACCGTCTTCCACCCCGAACTGCCCTACCTAGCAGTGGGTAGAGAAAATGGCGACATTGAGCTGTGGAACGTGGAGGAGAAGTGGTTCTGCGAAATTGTGCGCTGTCGCGGCGCTGTCTGAGACGTAGCGAATTCCTGGTCACGAAAACCTCTCGATTCGGTCGCTCGTGTGGGTTCAGAGCGATCAGATCGTTGACAGCGAGTTCTTTAAGTATCGCCTGTTCGGTTCCGGCCTACAGGGACAGATCTTCGAAGTGAACCTTCACACGATGTGCGTGGAGAACCAGAGCGACTCCTACGGCGGTCCCGTGTGGATGATGGACAAGAATTCCAACAACAGCACTGTGGCGTGCGCATGTGAGGACGGTTCGATCCGCCTATTCGACCTTTCGAGTGAGCGTATTGTCTACCTGCGTTCCATTCAAATGTTGCGCGCGGCGGAGAGTCTTCACCCTGTAGGTGCAAAACGCGCCTTCTCTGCTGTGCGTGGTCCGAAGACGGGTCCATGATTGCCTGCGGAAGCAGCGAGGACCACGTGTACATATACAACATGGACACCGGAGCCACGAGCTCATTGCTCCTGAATCAGTACAAGGGCGAATCCACCATCATTTGGTGCATCCGCTTCATTGCCTCCACAAGGCACGCTTCGCTCGTTCGCTCTGACGCCTAGAATCGTTACAGGCGACAGCCGCGGTAATGTCGAGATCTGGGATGTGGAGAAGCGAGTGATGGAGGAGAGCTTCATCGCGCACGAGCACGACGTCCTCACGCTCTCCGTTTTCTCGTACCTGGACTGCATGGACCGCAACACCGATTGCATGCCGATCACACTCATCGTATCCGGCGGCGTGGACGCGAAGGTAGTGTGAGCGCGCGCCTGATAACCAGCAGCTGTGCATGTTCGCCAATCTCGTCTCGCCGGACAAATGGGTCAAAACCTCAGCGCTGCGCCTCCACACACACGACATTCTGTGTTCCGCCGTGACGGTCCTGAAGAACAACCGCACGGCGCTCTGTAACGTCATGTCCGTGAAGCAGGTCTCCCGCCTCCTGCAGGCCGCCCAGCAGCCCGCTGCCACGTCCGCCGTGGACACGGCTCCTCCCGCCAAGAAGCAGAAGGTGGAAACACCGTCACAGCAGGGTCAGGAGGGTCAGGCACCGTCACAGCAGACACAGCAGACACAGCAGACACAGCAGACACAGCAGACACAGCAGGGCCAGGCGGCGGAGGAGGGCCTGGAGTACCCGGCGCTGCGGCCGCTGGGGCGCGAGCGGTGTAACATGATCGCGGTGGTGAGCGGCGCGGTGGACGGGTCGCTGGCGGTGGCGAGCACGCTGTCGCGCGACGAGCACAGCGCGATGAAGTGCTTCGACTACCCCGGGTTCTTCACGCCGGCGGCGGCGTGCTGCGAGGGCTACTGCGTGCTGAAGGTAGGGGCGGTGGTGGCGTGTGAGTGTAGTACGACCACGAGCTGATGCTGTATAAGCTGGGCGCGGCGCAGGAGGGTCAGGTCGTGAAGAAGAAGGAGGAGGAGGATTCGGTGGAGGAAGAGGAGGAGATGGAAGAGATAAAGGTGGAGGCGGAGAAGGAGGAAGAGATGGAAGAGAAGAAGAGAAGGGAGAAGAGGGAGAGAAGAAGGGAGAAGAAGAAGCAAGAGGAGGAGGAGAAGGTGAAGACAGTGCCGGTGGGTCTGTCCAGCAGTTTCCAGCTCCTGCTGCGTGGGCGAGAGAGGAGGAAGTGACAAATAGGCTTGAAGCTGGAGGGCGGGCGAAACGTACAGTCATCGGCGGTGCTTCGTAATCAAGAATCACTGTACATTCTGGCGCAGGACATGAGCCAGCTCAAGTGCTTCATGTTCGATGAAACCACGCTCACTGTAACGCCCGCACGTTGGAATCATCCGTAGTGCAAACTGCTGACGCTGCCTCCGGCGCTGCAGAATCATCACTTTATGTGTTCCACTCTCTTCGAGATGGACGGAATCGTGGCGATTTTGGGAGTCGAGTCCACGGGGAGTTTCATGTTATATCCGTTGGAGGGAGAAGTTGTGCAGGGCTTCCTGTTCACGGGTGTGGACGAGGCGTACCGTCACCCCATCAATGCCATTCTGGTGTACGACGTGGATGCCAAAAACAAGGCGTTTTCTGTCGTCTTCTCGACGCTGTGTAAGGGCGTGTATCAGGCGCGTGTGGCGTTCGAGAGCGGTTCTGTGGTCACGACGCTTCTTCCTTCGCCGCCCTATGCGATCACAGCCATGAGTTTGATGAAGAGCGACGATGCATTGCATCTGACGGAATCGGTCCTGAAGCAGAGTCTGCCCTGCACGGAGACGCTGATCGCCACCCTCGCGGATAATTCGGTGTTGGCGTAAGGGAAAGTGGCTCCGCTGACGTGTAGCTACGATCTGACGAAATGCACGATTAACCGCGAGTACTCGATTCTCACGTGGCTGATGCCTGCCGAGTGCGCCTCCACGCCCTACGTGTTCTCGAGCGTCGCGTGCTTCCCGTCGAAGCGTCTGGCGCTGTTTGCCAACCGCAACGACGTGCTGGTATGTGAGATGGCGACGGGCAAAGCCACGACGAGCCTGACGAAGACGAAGCAGCGACGCATTCTGAACGTGGGGAAGATGCTGCTGGAGCAATTGGTGGCGTGGGCGTGAGCGGGATGCGTGAGGAGTAGGAAGAAGTCGACGAAGAAGGAGAAAGTGGCGGTGGAGGAGTGGGCGGACGTGCGGATGAGGAAGCTGAAGAAGTGCGCGTCGGTGCTGTGCTGCGAGAAGGTGGGCGAGACGGAGGCGATGGTGATCGAGCGCACGATGCTGGAGATTGCGGCGAACCTGCCCGCCGTGCAGTACAGAAAGAGATATGGTATTTAGTCGGGGTGTTTGTTCCAAAGCGGTGGTGTTTAGTGATGTGATAGGAGGTGGTTTGTGTCTACGATGAGAAGAGGTGATTGTCAGTATCTGCAATGAGAAGAAGTGATTGTTACTCCTGTAAAAGGGAAAAAGAGACTGAAACAAACACGCACACAGCTCACTGCAGTGACAACAACAGCCATTCACCGGACACTCGTCATGCGAGGCAAACCACTGCGTGATGTGGGCGTAGTGCCCGCCGTGGTGGCAGGAGCTGCACCACACCAGCCAGTCCGACGACTCCTGGCGCACTACGCGTCACCTCCTCCTCCTTCTCCCACCCGGAAGCGAACACAGCGAGCACGTGAACAGCTCCCGCTGGCACGTGACGCAGACGGGCGTCTTCAGACTCTGCGCCTTCCACGACGACGTGTTGGTGTTCAGAGGCAGAATCTTCGTGTTGCAGTTCGGACACACGATCACGCTACTCCTCAGTCGCCGCCAAAACCCGAACCCCGGAATGAACCGCTCGGAGTGCTCGCCCTGGTTGGTTATGATCTCTCCATACTGCGCGTAGATCCGGCTCTCGAGGGCACAGCGCTCGCAGAACAGACTGGCTTGACTCAGCAGGTCGAGATAACTACGCCTCACGCACGACAGAAATCGGCACTTCTTTATCCACAGCTCACTCTCCTTGTACACGTTATAGTTGTACAGCGCCAGCACCGACACCGTTTGCACGTCGCTCGTCCGGTTCACGAAGTGCTATACTTTCACTCGCCACACGACACTACTTGCAACAGCTGCTGAATCGACGACGAGCCCATGCCCTTCAGCACCAGACCCACCAAATAGCCCTCGCACACGCACTTCCTTCCGAGCTCCTTTACTAGTCATCAACCCACCAGCCCAGAACGACGGTATTCCATCATGGTGGCAAAGGAGAGATAGCGAAGCGCCACCAACAGGTCCTCGAACGCCATAAAACAGCCCGTGTTTGTCACTTCGAGGTATTCGATGATGGCGTGATCGTTCTGCTCCCGAATTCGGGTGTAATTTATGTCTGCGTTGTATCGGATGTACATGAGCAAAAAATGGAGGATTTTGAACATGATCGGCGTGACTTCCTTGCTACTCGTGAACTCAAAAACAGGGGGCCACATGTAATAGTTCAGCTGGAACATGATGTTGCTCTCGATCAGTTTCAAATCCCCCTTGGAAGAAATGCTCGTGAGAATGTTGCAAATCACCAACAACCGGTCGATCTCGCTCGTGGCTTTGGGGTCCCTCACTTCGGGGGTCATCGAGGAAGCCACTTTGTTGATGAACATGATCGCCTCCTCAAACTTGCACTGCACGACCAGAATCAACACATGGCGGAAATCGGGACTATTTCCGCCATGCTGACCGTCCATCATTTTCTCCCTCATTTCAGCAAAGCTGTTGTATGCCTCCAGCATCTTCTTCACCAGTCGCTCCTTCTTTTCCTGCATGTACACGCGAATGCGCCCACACTTCTCTTCTACCCCTGATTTTCGCACTCCAAAAATACCCCTGTTTCCGGTGGAACAGGTGCCGAGCACTTCGATGATGCCCTTCTGAATCCATGGGCTTTCTCTCGCCACGCGTCGCAGCGTGTGGAGTTGAGACCCCATGGAGGCAACTGTGGGAATGGCGTTCTCCTCGTCCTCCAGCTGGCTGAGGAGGAGGAACGCTCGCCAGAAGAAGAAGAGATCGGTGTGGGTGTTGGTGCGCGAGGCGAAAAACTCCTCCGCGCACACCTGCACGGTGGTGGCAACCTTTGGGTGAAACGCCCCCCTTTCTCTCACGTCTCTTCCATAGGACTGACCGGAGCGCTTCAGCACCACGTCAAACACGTCGTCGCCCACCAGTGCGCGAGTGTCTTCCCAGTCAAACGACGTCGTGTCCTTCGAGACGCTACGCCTCACACGCCCACGCACCCACCACCACAACAGATGATTGTTCGCGAAGTTCATGCAACGGTACATCACCGGCACGATCGTGTCCCAAAACAGGGACTTATTCTCCATGTACACGATGACGCGTGTGATGATTGGATGCTCCAGTTTGTCGATCGCGCACTGAATCACGCGCGAATCATGATTGGGGAACACATAGCGCAACACCTCGCCCGTCCACGTGTTCACGATGACGTAACCGCGGGAATCCGCGATAAACAGCTCTTGCTTCGAGAACCAACTCAACTACGATTCAGAGAACAACGCTTCGAGAACCTTCAGAATTGAGGACATCGTGTGGAGAAACGACAGTTTCATTTCGAGTTTCCCCGAATAGTCGATGTCGTACACAAACGCGTTCTTGCCAAAACTAGGGGCCCCCACCTCCTTGGCTTTCGCAGCGCTGCTGTCATTCTCCTTCTTCTTGGACATGAACGAGGCGTCGCGGAAGTCGAAGGACACCCCGCGTGGAGATTTGGGAGGAGGAAGAAAGGGCGTTTCGTACTCAATGTCGACATGTTGGCGAGTGGCGGAGTCGGGGATGAACGAGGGGGAGAGCGACTTGTACTCGCACACCACAGCGAGCTGCGAGTTGATCGTCGCCAGACGGCAGTAGGGCATCGCAACGGAGTAGAGAATCTGATGCGAAGACGACCTGGGTGATAAGAGAAGAAGAGAGCACGTACTGGATGGCCATCACTTGAATGTAGTTTTCATAGCCCACGAGGAGCAGATCCGGCGTATCCTCGATTCGCTCCTTTGACCCACCCAACACCATGTAGTTGTAGTGCTTGGATTGCGTGCGAGAAGGAGCTGCATTTCTGTCGCGGTCCTTCGCCGATTTCCTCTCCACCCAGTGAAGCGTGATGATAACACGCGAGCAGGCAATCGTACTAACTGTAAACGATGGGAAGAAGGGAAACGGAATCACGAGAGAGTGGTTGCTCACGTCGTGGATGTCGATGCAGTAGTTGTTCTCGTCCTTCACATAACCGACGGCAACCTACACGTGAACACCGGAAAGAGACATGACGTGGTTCTGGACGGCTCTCCAGCTCAAGCAGATACAACTCTGGGATTGCGAGTCGTGTATCTTCTTGTACACCTCCTCCTTGAAAATGCCACCCTTGCACAACCGCACAATCACGTCCCCTACACATAAACAACGCGGAAGAGACAAACCGTTTGCGAAACCGAGTGCCAAGCAGTTTTCGCACTTGTTGTAACCCCAATCCATGCAGGCAATCGCGTCATTGAAGTACTGGACGGAGCCGTGCTCTCGATTCGGATCCATCTCATAAAACTTTCCAGGCGTCGTCAGGAGCGAAGAGTCGTACAAGCTAGCGCCCTGAAACCACCATGTCGCCGATTACAACACCAGCGTGGGATACTCCGCATAGACAATGGAGATAATCCCCGGGAAGGAGTTCGACCATTTGATCTTCGAGACCTTCGGCGCCATTTTGTGCCCCTGTGCGTGTTGTCAGGTCATCATCATATAGCGATTAATCGACAACAATCTGAGTCAGTTTGGCCGAGTGGTCTAAGGCGTCAGACTTGAAATCTGATGGGGTCTCCCCGCGCAGGTTCAAACCCTGCAGCTGACGCATTTTTGCTTTTTGAACAGACAGGGCAGAATACAATGGGGAAAAGAGTGCTCGAGCCGTTTGCGTGAAGCCAGTCGCCATGCTGCCTAATGGGCTTCCGGCAGAGAGGGCAGGTGGAATTCATCTCTAGCCACGAAGAGATGCAGTTGTCGCAGAATACGTGCTTACAGGGCAGGACAACGGGAGTGTGAATGGTGTCCATGCAAATCGAGCACTGCGCATTTCCCTCGCTCATCGCCTCCTCTTCGGAAATGACCCTTCCAACCATCTATGCATTAGAGTGAGTGAAAATACCGACACTCTGGGAGGCACGGAGATGACGAATCACTCTCACCAGAGAGTTCAGATGCAGGCACAGAATGAGCAGCTAGAAGGAATACTCTTCTATCACTCCTACCTTCGTGACCACATAGAGGAAAGACAGAACGACTCGAAGAATCGACGGCAGAGTCTACACTATCAGACACTCCCATGCCCTACTCGGAGGTAGGCAATCCACAGGAACGTGTTGAATGTGTATCGAGTCATCACACTCACCTTCTCCATCACGGCAATCCACTGCCTCTTGGCATTACCCTCACATCCCACTCTCACCTTCTTCTCTACTTCAGTATGACAGTAAAAAGACAACAGCTGCGCGCATAACAGAAACACACTCTTGCAGATTCCGGTAATCAACACCTCATAGGAATCTATGACTGAATCAACGGGAAGAATCCGACCATAGATGAATTGGCACGAAATGGCCACCAGCAAGGAGGAAATCACCTTGGGTGGGTGGAGATAGTAATTCACCGCATACTCCTCTGGTGTGCAAAAACACAACGTGCCAATCGACACGATGGACAACACAAGATGCAGGAAAAGATAGCGATACGGCTTATCCGTCTAGGATCACACACACACTCAATCACACACCAGATTGGCAACAGCGAACTTCAGCAGCCTGTTCAGTCCGTATGTAGCGAAGCAAACAGAACTGATACAGAATAGCCCTACAACTCATACGTCACGACAAACACGACAGCGAAGATTATTGATGAAAAAAGCTACGCTAACGATCACGAAAAACGGAATCGATTCGCCAATGAAGCAGCTCAGCTCCAAATCTACTCGTAATCATCTCCACCAATACCAACTTCTCGGGTTTTGGAGGAATGTGTCAATCTCTCTATCCAAGTCTATCATCTACACATAACGAAAAGCAGTAGCCTTAACTGAATCCGGGTCTTGGTACTCCGGATTCGCAACTCTCTGCTGCTGCGCCTCTTCCAGCTCGTGAATGAGCGATTCAAGAAGGTTGAGGAGTTCTCTTTGCGCTCTCTGTCTTCTCGCGGGATCGTTCCGTCTCCTATTCTGGAATGTATTGCGTCGTCTCTCCGTTCGTTCCCGCGTAGTTTCCAGAAGGGGAACTTCTTCCATCTCAGAATCGTCGTCAGACACGAATGTCATCTCCCCGTCACTGTCTTCGAATGCCTCATATGCAAGGGGCTCTCGAACGGTGCTGTTCCTCGATGCACCGCAATGAACGCAATACCGTGCTCCACTCCCGTTTCGCTGGTTGCACGTATTGCATATCCACACTCTCTCCATTCTCGTTCCAATCCACACACCCACGAAACCAATTGTAAAACAAACACACACTTCGCAACGCACTTAGTGCTGAGCCTTCTTGTACTCGAGCATCATGTGGTTGTCCGGCTGGAGACCGATGCAGGCTCTGAAGATGTTGATGATGCACTCTCTCTGCTTGGAGAGCGCGTTCACCACGGGCGTGCCCTTGGGCACCTCGGGAGCCTTCAGCAGGTAGCTCAGGATGGAGAGCACGGAGTCGAAGTGCTCGAAGCCCTTGCTGCCCTCGTAGGACATGGTGATACGCTCGCAGATCTCGGAGAGCACCACCAGATCGATCATCAACGGCGCCGCCAGCAGCGAGTCCTCGCACGTGTTGTGCATCGAGATGGTGTTCAGACCGCCGTTGAAGATCTCCGACGTGTACTCGTCCAGCGCGCGCTTGCTGTCGCCCACGAATGGGATGTACTTGATCACGATCAGGTGGTCGGGGTGCGAGTGGTTCGGGTACAGGATGCCGTTGGACGCCACCATGTCGTCCACCACGCCCGACTTCGAGATCTCCTTCGAGCGGAACTGCTGCGGCGAGGACAGGTTCTTGCCGTCGTTGTTGCCCAGGTGGTTGTAGGAGGCGATGGACGCGGGCTTGATGCCGGCGCTCACCAGGTAGTCCACCAGCACTGACTTGATCTTGGTCTGACCGCTCTTGAAGTCATCGCCAGCGATGAACGTGTGGTGCTGCTCCGCCAGCTCGAACACGCCTGGCACGAAGGTGTTCTGGGGCGAGCCGTTGATGTACGTGTTGCCCTCCAGAATGGCGGCCACCGCGAAGATGGTCGAAGGCGCCACCTCGCTCTCGCTGTTCTTGATGGCCTTCAGCAGGTTCTCGGCCGTGTCGTTCACGCCGGGGATGATCGACGAGTAGCGCTCCGTGTTCGCCGTCCACAGCACGATCACCTTGTCCAGGTGGTTCTCCTCCTTGAAGCGGCGCATGTCGGCGCGGATGTGCTCCAGGTGCGCCTGCTTGTCCGTTCCGGGGATCACGTTGTCCGCGCGGTCGCTCTGGTTGGCGGCAATGTAGTCGGGGTAGTAGATGGAGGGCAGCGGGTGGAAGTCCTTCATGTACGGGTACATCACCTGCTGGAAGTCGTAGTCGTAGACGGCGGCGCGCTTCATCGCGTCACCCAGGTTCATCGCGCTGATATCCCAGCCGCCAATCACCAGATCGACGGGGTTCACCAGAGGAAGCAAATTCTTGAAGGGCACGTAGAGGTCGCCTCCGGGCACCGTTCCCACCTTCACCGTGGAGCTCTGGGAGATGGAGCCGTAGAAGTTGGGGTGCATCTCGCCCTTCTTCGTGTGCCAGGTGATCTTGTGCTTGTTGGCAAGAATACCGGCAGTGACGGTCGTTCCGTTGTTGCCACCCCAGCCAATCAGCATCATACCCACCTTGGGGATACGTCTGTCGGTCTTGAAGGTGTACTTCTCGTCCTGAGGAGTGATAATCACCTTGCCGTCCTCGATCTTCGCACTGCTCGTGTGGTAGACGTAGTCCGAGGTAATGGTGTCGTCCGTGTAGGTGACGTTGGGAGCATTAACAATAATAGGAGAATCGGTATACTGGTAAGCAGAGTTCATTACAAGTCGTGGTTTTGGCAGCCTGTTTCAAAGAGATGACCGTGAGCAAATTTCGTTCTCCTTCTGAGAGGCGACGAGAAATTAAGCATAAATCTGAAAGACACTCAGCATTTGCCGCTTCCCTGTTTCCACTATTCATGCCGTATTCTCGAAGCCTGCCCAGAATCTGGACACTTCGCCCCTTATCCGATTCGTTTCGCTCTGTGATTGGACGCACCACCTCTCGTGCTCAATCCGTCTGCTGCTCGACACACGCGAAAAGAAGGGAAGAACCGCGGTGTGAAAAGAAGACTTGAACTCGATTGTCATGTGGACGTGCTGATGGGATTGAGGCTGGAGAATTGAGATGGGAATAGAGAAGCAAATAGGGAGAGTGGGATGGAAGACGAAGCGGGGATTGGGATTGTTGCGAATCACACACGTGTTGTTGCTCTTATCGAGCCGTATGAATTGCGATGACGCTTTCGCCTTGTTGTTGAAGTGCTCCTACCTGATTCACTCCTGCTGCGATAAAAAGACACGATTCGGATACAATCATCAAGAAGCACTCGATAGGAAAGAAAGGAAAGGATCATTATCAAAGATGTTTGGGTTCAGCTTGAGGAGCTTTGCCGAGGCGGCGATCAACAGCATCACGGGAACATCGCAAAGTGATGAAGAAATCGGGAAGTTGGTGAAGGAGGCAGAATCGCAGGACTCTTCCTTTGCGTAGGGGATTCGCATTGTGCGGGGGAGATATATCAGTTAGAAACCTCCTCGCCATCGCCAAGGAGCTGGAGAAGCAGTTGCTGACCTTTGCGGAAACGAACAGCAGCATTCTGTGCCACGTGGAGAAGCTGGACGATGAGGCGAACAAGAACGGAAAGAGCGTTGATGTCTGGGGAAAGGCGTCTCGCTTCTACTATTGCATCGATACTGTGAAGGAATCGATATTTCCCGACGCGGTAAGAGGATCCTGGTTGAGTATGAGCGGATAGAGCGAGAAGCTGCAATCCATCCGTGCCGAAGTGGGAAAGCGGAGCGAGACGCTGCACGATCTGCGAGGTCGCGAATCTGCGTTCAACACGAAGCAGTCCGCCATCGCTGATGTAGTGGTTGAGAAGGAGCTTGAGTGTAGGACGAGGACTTGCTGAAGCAACTGAAGTCGCGCGACGAGCTGATCTCCCTGCACGGAGACGCTCACAGCGACATGGTGAATCAGACACGTGAGCAGATGAGCAAGGTGAGTCACAGTGGATGGTGTGAACAGCAGCTGCAGGCATCCATCGACGCAGACAAGGCGAAGCAGGCGGAGGAGAAGGCTTCTCTCGTTAATGCACTCAATTCGCTGATCAGCTCCAACCGGTCCTTCGTGGAGGACTCGCTGCACACGCTCTACGACCTCTTCGCCTCCACCTACGCGGCGATGGCAGCGACCTTCTCCACAGAAGTGCCCTCCGCCATTCTGGACCTGAAGGCGCCGCTGATCCCCGGGCAGGAGGACAAGGAGCTGCGGCTGACGCTGTCGGCAGGCGCCATCCACGAGCACCCCATCTCGGTGACGGTGGGTGAGAGGCGTGGGCGTGAGGCGTAGAAGGGCAGTCTGGTGAAGTGGGCGTTCTGCTGCGACGACGCGAACGTGCGGTTCAGCGTGGTGCTGACGACGCCGAGCAAGGAGGTGGTGGTGGTGGAGGCGGAGCACAAGGTGAAGGGCGACGGGCGGTTCGACCTGTGTGGGTGTGTGGGGTGAGTGAGGAGTAGTGGGGAGATGGTGAGCGACCGCGACGGCGTGGCGACGCTGGTGTGGGACAACACGTACTCGCTGATCACTGCGAGGCAGGTGCATGTGCGCATCGCTGTGAGGCGTGGGGGTGTGAGGGGGATGTGAGGGGTAGATCCTGTCCAGGGGGTCAAGAGTGAGGAGAAGGGTGTTGCATCTGCTGAGAAGTCTGTTGTGGTTGCTGAAGATGTGAAGCCTGCTGAAGAGGTGAAGAAGGAAGAAGTGAAGGAGGAAGAGGTGAAGCCTGTTGAGGAAGTGAAGGAAGAAGAAGTGAAGAAGGAAGAGGCGAAGGAGGAGGTGAAGCCTGCGGAGGCTGCTGAAGTGAAATCTGCTGAGGAGGTGACGGAGGAAGACGTGAAGGAAGAAACCGTGAATGACAATTCAAAGGAGGAGAAGAAGGAAACAACCCAGTCAACGACGGAAGAAAAGGAAGAGCCAAACACCAAGACAGATTAAGCTCTCTGTTTTTCATAGTCCGCTGTTTTCTATCCCACAACACCCCCCATTCTCGAACCCACGCCAAACCGTTTCATCCGCATTTTTCAACGAATACTGCACAAAGCATGAGTTTAGAGAATTCATCCGATTTCGACAACACTGCTTTCGATGCTGCAGATTGGGTGAACGCATCCGTGGAGTTGATGGGCAGCACGGACGATTTAGACTCCTTCCTCTCCAGCCTGTCGATGAAGGTGCAAATGCTGGCACAAGATTGCGGAGATACCATCGAATCGCAGATGAAGGGCCTTCTCACCAGACTCCCGGATATGGTAACTCTCCCTTTCCCTGTCAACGCTAGATGACCGAAGTGACGGAGTTGGAGGGGAACATGAACGAACTCAAGAAGGAGATAAAGGAGATGACGTCCGCAACAAAGAACATGGAGAAGAATGCGCAGACGGAGATTCTGTCCGATCTGAAGACCATCCAAAACAAGATGAAGATCTGCAAAACCCAGCTGGAGACGCTCACCGAGTGGGACCAGCAGTGTGCCTCCTGCCACGACGCGCTGTCCAATCAAGATACGGAAGTCGGGTCGATTGGCTCTCTCCACTCTAGATGGCCGCATCCATTCTGGAAGACATGTTCCGCTCCGTCGCTCTTCTGCAAGGACTACCGGACCAGCAGAGCCGTGTGGACAGCATCACCACCTTCAAGAAGGAGCTGGAGGAGCAGCTGACTCCAAAGCTGCAGACCGCCTTCCAGTCCAACAACGAATCGCAGCAGCTCATTCTCCACAAGATCTATTCGCATCTCGATCTCGAGTCGCAATTCGTGTCCGCCTTCTGCCAATTCAACTCCACCGCCTTCTCTCGGTTATTCTCCTTCGCTTCTCTCACTCGTAGCATCTTGTCCTCCTCCATCGCAGATTCGCCCTTCGACACCCTTCAATCCTTCTACCCCAATCTCCACACCTGGTTCCTCTCCATCTCCGAACCGCTCTTCACCCTCTTCGGCGACCAAGACGAAGGTGGGCGTTTCATCGGCGTTTCATCCCAGAGATCATCGCGTCGCTCTTCGACTCCGGCTGTCGCTCCATCTCGACGGAATTCCGCCGTGTGCTGGACGCCCTGCCCGTGGCGAGCGTGAAGCACGCGCTGGACGCGTCCTTCGGGTACATGGAGATCCTGCTGGGCGGCGTGCACGGCGCGGCGGCCAAGCAGCGCTGCTTCTTCAGCCTGCTGTGCGACTGGCGCGCCTTCCTCACCACCGCCTTCGTGGACGGCGAGTACGACGCGCTCAACGGGCTCCTCAACGCCGTGACGCTCACCGTGGCATTCACTTATCGCCTACAGCTGTAGGATGACATCACGACGCTGGTGCCGGCCTTCTATGGCGCGCTGCAACCGGCGCTGGGCACGCTGTGCCTGTCGCTGGCGCGCTTCGAGGAGCACTGCCTGACGGTGGGCCGCGGGCTGCTGCTGCCGCAGTACCTGAGCAGTCTGGCGTGCGGGTTGTGTGGAGAACTCACCCGTAGCAGGCTGTTCGACAACGTGCAGAGTCGCTACACCGCGCTGCTAGACCGCTACGCCGCGCTGAAGAAGCAGGAGAAGGAGGCGCACGAGACCGCGTTCGACTGGAGTGTGTTCCAGGTGGGGACCAGGGGTGGGGGTTCCGCGTAGGGGTGGAATAGCCTGCTGGTGATCCTGAACCACTTCCTGCTGTTGCTCCGGCACAGCCAGCTTGCCGTGAAACACTTCCTGCAGGACAACCGACCGCTCTTCACCGCGCTCGTCACCAGCGAAACGCCCGGCGTTTCATCCTTCACATCGGACGCGTTGCTGCTGGCGATGGTGAGTCAGGACGCTGCATGGCGCGCCTCCATCACAACCGTACAGTGATCGGCATGATCATCAAGGGTAGTTGTTATCCTCGCTGACCACGCTTCCCGCTGGTGTGATGGTGTCTCCGCTGCAAGCCGTCTACACCGGGCTTCTCAGTCTGACCAGTCAGCTCATCGACACGGTCGCTCGCTTCACGCTGGCGCCCGCACGGCACGTCTTCAAGCAGATCCCCACGATGCCACAATGGTCACGAGTGGACGCGTCAGCGGTTCACCCACTGCCGTCGGAGTGGGTGTGTGGGTGAGGCGTGAGAGTCAGGTTCATTCTGCCCCTCGGCGAGCACCTGCTGAAGATCGTGGAGCAGGTGGAGATGGCGGCGGGCGCGGCGGGCGAGGGCCTGCAGAAGGTGGCGGTGGAGGCGGGCGAGGAGTGGAGGAGCGTGCTGACGGAGATGGAGCGGTACGGGCGCGAGGAGGAGAAGAGGTGCATGAAGAACAGCGAGGTGGTGCTGAAGCGTGGTTATGTGGAGGAGAAGGGAAGGTGTGAGGCGTAGTGCAGTGGGATGGAGATGAAGGACCCGGAGTCCTTCTCGCAGTGCTTCTTGGTGCTGGTGGCACGATGTGGTGATGCGTGGCGATGGTGATGGGTAGTGGTGATTGGGAGCTATATCGAAGCGGTTTGCGGAATCAACAACATCAAGATATCGGGGTCACAGCAGCTCGCCACGGATATCGGGTACGGACGCGATGCGGGTGATGAGGGTAGATACTTGTCGAATGTGATTTCCGCGTTTGGTCTGGGGAATGCGTCGGTGCTGGGAGTGTTCAAGGAGGTGTTTGCACTGACCGACTCGGGTAGCAAGAGGAAAGCGGTGATGAAGACTAGAGCTGTCTCAGAAGCTGAGCACCGTGGGAACCACTTCCGGAGACGAGGCCCTCATTCTCCAGAGAGTGGCGAGACTGCGCGGAGCACTGGCGTGCTGATGTGTTTTCTGGAACAAACAGGCGATATTCTCATCCACAACAGTGAAAACAATAGTCCGCAAACCGCTTACCAGATGGAGCTGGCAGAGGAAGCAATCTTGGGCCACAGATCGGCGGCCTCCTTGGCAACAGGTCCGGTGATACCCGATCCCTTCATCTCACCCTTGGGGTTCACGATCACACCAGCGTTGTCTATTTCTCACTCGACTCCGCCGCCAATCACCCTCGAAGTACAGGAACACGCCGTTCTTGCGTCTCCAGCTCTTTCTCTGTCTCACCACGATGGCGGGCATGACTACGAGGTCACTTCGCTCCGAGGAGGCTTCCTACCCTTCTTGCGGAGCTCGGGCTTTCCCTTCTTCACGGAAGCCATGAACATGTCTCCGGGGCCTAGTCCATCACGAAGCAACCGAAAAGAACGCACAGCAAGCAGGGAGTCTGTTAAGACGAGCACCCCAGCGAGTGACAGAAATCACGTACAGATTCTTGGCACCCGTGTTATCAGCGCAGTTAATCACGGCGCCGACGGGGAGACCGAGGCTCATTCTGAACTTGTTTCCAGCAGCACCTCCACGACCTAGCCGTTCACTCCCCCGCTTCCCACACGCCTACCACGTTTAGCAGCAGCCATTGCAGTATAAGAATATTTCTGATTGAAGGGAATGGCTGGAAGAGAGTCCGTCGCCGAATTGGGGAAATAACCGCTTCTCTCGCCTGAATTGGGTGTGTTGGAATGGCTAGATTTATTTCTTTTGAATAGGGAAATGGGTTGAAGAGGGAAGTGAAGTGTAGTTGGAGTGCAAATGGGGGAAGAGGGAGGGATTGGCTGCTTCCCATAGTAAGTGTGTATGAATGGAGTGTGTGGAAAGAAACAAAGGCATTGGAGATAATTTGAAAGAGCCTGTGAAATGTCTATGGATGATCGCGGAGAAGAGACGCGACTCCTCACGGTGATCGATTCCGCATCAGAGAAGGAAGAAGAGGGGAGAGTGACCGTGTTTAGGGAGGGGATGCCTGATGATCATCATTCCAGCGAGCCGTTGCCTTCAAGAGTGATGGCGTAAGGGGAACGGAATGAATTGCCAGTGGTCACCGCAGTCAATACGCTCAACGCAGGTAGATCTACTGAATCAGGCAGGGAGACGGTGCTTGCTTCGCATGATCAGCGACGAATCGGTACTGTTCTGGGGGAAGACGAAGGCGCTTTCGCCCAGTTGCATCGAAGTCAATTGGGGCAGGTCTAACGATAATCACCACTATTGGTATGCACTCTCAAAGGCAGCATGAGAACAGTCAAAGAAGGTGTAGTCCCCACATTCCACTGTTTCCAATGATGGAAGATCTATTGCTCACCTCCTCCCACGGATACAACCCATCGAATAGAAAGACGCTGAGTAGAAGGAATAGTCATTGATCACGATGCTCCTCAGGGAGGCCAATCCGGTGATGTTGAAGACCTCCACGTTTCGATAGCAGTTCTTCCCCACCACCAACGTCTCCAGATGGGTGTACATGGTCAGGTCGAACGAGACGATCGTGACTTCGTTGCACTTGTTATCCGGAATCACGAGGCTCGTGGTGCTCGCAGGCACGTAGGACGTGGTCCAGCAGTTGAGGAAGGCGTGTTGGAAGGGATAGGCGAGAGCATCGCCCACATCTGGTCGTGAAGGCAATGCGAAGAAAAGTACTTCTCACATAGGCATCGTCCTTGTATTGGAAGGCAGACGGCAGCATGACTGTGATGATAGAAGGCATGTCTGCTTGTCAACTGTTTCGGCTACGCCCACTCTCAAGAACAATGTGACGCGGATTGAAGAAGGTGCTGCTGAGAACGTTCTGAGAAGAGAGAGTGGTAAGGAGGGGAAGATCTACGCCTGATTCCTGCTATGGATTCTCACTTCGCATGATGAGAGTGGTGGAGAGATCATCGCTGAAGGTGAAGACGCTGTCTCCGAGTTGGAGATCCGTCAATACAGCCAAGTCTATTCCTCATCCACTCCGTTGAGAATCACTCTCGAACACAACACGATTGCATAGCATGAAAGACCAGTCACCAATAACCAGTCTCCTCAACCGCGGCAAGTCTATTCATCACGACACACAACAGAAACCACCCTTCAGCTCCAGGGAAGATCGGAGACCACATCCAGAACCTACCGTGATGTTTTCCACCTTTGCCAACCCCGCGATGATGATGCTGGACGCACTGCTGAAGCTGTTGTCTCCGATCGATAGAGTCCTCACCTCCCGGTAGGGCGACAGGTCCAACTGAGTGATTTCTTCGTCGTTGCATACATTCGATGGAATCACCAATTCCACTTCTTCGCTCGACACGACATAATCACTCCAACAGTTCATGAAGGATGGCTGAATCGCCTCCATGAGAGCTTGTGTGATGTCTAATCATCAACCAATCACAGCAGCATGACTGAATGTGTAAAAATCGTATGTGTAGAAGAATGCATTGGGCAGAGTGACGTTAGTCAATGAAGGAAGATCTACTCGTGAGTCAGACTGTTGAGCGTGACTCTCCAGATAGACTCTATGCGGGAATCGGAACGACGTGCTGTTTTCTCCTTGAGTGGTGAGTGATCCCAGACGCGGCAAGTCTATTCATCACTCCATTCAGTCTTCCTTCACCTTTCAGAAGAAGGGAACTACCGGAAACATCCTTGAATGTGAATACATTCTTGCCCATGGTAAGCTGAGTCAGAGAAGGCAGTTCTGTTCTATTACACCCTCTTCGTTCACTTACCATCAAACGCAGCACGCGTACAGTTCAGGAAGGAGTCACTGCCAAACTCAACGCTCTGCAGCAACGGCAAGTCTAGTGCTCAAGAACCGCGTATGCACAAACCCAACAACTCAAGAGAGGAAGCCACGAAACACGAGCCCCCAATGGCGATGAGCTCAATACTGGAAAGACTGTGGATCTCGCAAACGGAGTAACCGGAGAAGGAGAAACTCCCAATGAGCAGCTCTTTCAGAGAAGGACAGTCATACAGCTGGAAGTGAGGCGCATCATCCGCTGCGAGTTCGACGGACTGTGAAGAGGGGAAGTCGTCGAAGTCCAGCTGCGAGAAACTGTCCTCACCGATCTCCAGCCGATTCAGCTTTTGCATTCCCGTGATCTCCATGCTTCCCACATTCCTGAAGCAGCCGTTTCCGATCTCAATCAACTCCAGCAGGGGTGTGGAACGTATGTCACATTCGTTGTAGTTGGCGAAGGAGTTGTCGCCCACTCGAATCTCCTTTACGACTTCACAATCGATCAGTGCAAAGGATCCTTCCCGATTGCTGAAGCTGTTCTCTCCGATGCTCACTATCTCCACCTTCCGCATTCCAACGATGGACATGTTCTCCACGTTCCCAAAGCAGCTGTCGCCAATAATGATCTCCTCCAGCGACGGTGCTTCCCTCACTTCAAATCCGTTGTAGTCCGTGAAGGAGTTGTTTCCGATCACGAGCTGCTTCACCGACAGGCAGTTCTTCAGAATGAACGTCCCGTTCCTGTTCCGGAAGTTGTTGCTGCCGATGATGACTCTCTCCAGCTCCTGCAGCCCGTCCAGCTTCACTTCCTCCACCTCTCCAAAGGTGTTGTCGTCAATCGTCAGGTTCTTCAGCTTCTTGAATCTCCCCAAATTGATCACGGTCACATCATTGTTGCAGTGGTCGCTTGGAATGACCAACTCTGTGATGTCCTCCGTGATCTCCGTGTTGTTCAGGCACTGCTTCAGTTTGTCAATCGTTTCCTCCTCCTCCGTGCTCTTGTGTCGGTTATGCAGGATGATGGGAACGATAATCCCCACAGCGAGGACAAGAACAAGCACGAGCGCGAGCCATTTCCAGTTCTTTGCAAGCCAGTGTTTGCAATCATATAACTTGGTCCAGGGAGTCTTCAGTTTCGGACAGTCTATTCCTCATTCTCTTCACAATCACACACTCTCCGTTTGCAGCTTCGCATTCTCAAAGCAGCCCATTCCGCGGGTTACTGTTTCCAAAAGAGGCAAGTCTATTCATTATCTCCCCTCATCTCTCTAACTCTTCAGCACCACATTACACTTGTCACTCTTCACTCCCCGAACGGCTCCACTCTTCAGCGTCACTGTAGTCAGCTTCGGACAGTCTATTCGTCACGCCTACCATCTTCTTTCACCTTCAATGATTGTATGGAGGGATTTCTCGAAGCAGTTCTTCCCCAAGACGATTGCTTCGAGACTCTCCATCTTCTTCACTTCCAGACTCACGGTCTTGAAGCACTCCTTTCCCATGTGGATTCTCTGCAAGGAGGGCAGTCCGCTCATCTTCAGAGACTTGAAGGAGGGGAAGGAGTGACTGCCAATCTTGAGTTCCTCCAGAGCAGGACAGTCTCGCACGATCATTTCACTGTCCGCATTCGTGCAGTGAAAGCAGCCCGAGGCAATGCTCACTCGCTTCAGCTTCTTCAGTCCTTCAATCTTCACCTTGCTGGGATAGTCGAAACACTTCTTTTCGATCCTCAGCTCCTCCAGATTGGTGAAGCGAGAGAAATCCAGCAGCTCGCTCTTGTAGTCTTTACAGGCTGTGATGGTGAGGCGAGCTGTCGTAGCGGGCAAGGCGTCAAGAGCAGCCTTGCAAGTGACCGTTCCTTCACTATCTTTCTTTTCCTTTGCAGGCTTTGGCTCATTCTTCTTCTGTTCTTTGCTCTCTTCTTTCACTTCCTTCTCTTTCTTCTCTTCAATTACTTCCTTCACTTCTTCCCCTTCCTTCTCTTCAATCCCTTCTTTCACTTCTTCCCCTTCCTTCTCTCTATCCTCTTTCACCTCTTCAATCCCCTCCTTCTCTTCAATACCATTCACTTCTGGCTTCTCCCCCTTTCCAGCCTCATTCCCTTCCGCCGTTTCGGCTGTACCACCTCCAGATTCACCATCGATCGCTTCCTCCTGCACGGAATTCTTCCCCTTCACTCTATCAACGAGGCGCATAATCAACGGAGAGGTGCGCTCTCGTCTTATTCTCTCAACAGACTCCTTCACAAAGGGATGCTATTCATTATTCTCACAACACAGCACTCACATTCATCAACTCACTCACACTCCATCGCTCTTCCACATTCTTCACCAAACACTTGCTCACAAAGTCCACAAACGCAGAAGACCACTTTCCAGTAGAAAGGGAAGGCGCATCCTCCGAAAACAGCTTCATCATCATATGCATAGCATTGCAGCCACTGTACGGATTCCGTCCCTCCGCCACCTCAATCAACGCGACGCCAAGGGACCAGACATCACTCTTTGCCACATGCTCCTTCTCGAACACTTCGGGAGCCTGGTAGAACGGCGTATCACTCTTGATTCGTCTTTTGTTGCCACTTTCATACAGAAGAGAGTTCAAGGCGTAATCCGCCAGAACTATGATGCCCTTTTCAGAAAGGAGGAGATTGTCCGGTTTAATGTCCTAAGCAATAGCCACATACTTCGTTCATTACCCTGTGAATAATGTGAGAAGTGGAGAGATCCTCGAGTCCGAGTAAAGAACAACTCGCAATCTCGCGAATCTCTTCCTCACTCAATTCGTTCCCAGAACTGCAATAGGTTGCAATGGAACCGCACCCGTAATACTCCATCACGATCTATTTCTCATTTTGTCCATCCCATGCATTACCCATAACTGATCGTCCTTCCAGACCTCATCAATGATCTTGACCAAGAAGGGGCTACTGCATTCACGCAGTGGCTGAAGCATTTCCTTTCGCATCAGTTCATCATCAACGACTTTTGTTCTTTTGATAGCTACTACCTCCTTATTCGGCTTCTTGTGTGCCAGGAACACCTCACAATAGTCTCTACAGCTCACTGAGCAGATCCAGTTGCAAACCCCTTTCCAATAGCTTCAGTAAGCTCGTATTCTCCTATCAAATCTCCTTGCGACATTTGTTTCAATAGGGATAATGGAAATGTGTGATTGGTAACTGGAAGGAATAACACTCGATTTGAAACGGTAAGGGTTCAAATACTCAAGGAATGTTATTTCGATATCATTCAGTCGTTGATAACCATTCTCATTGATTCCTTCTATTTCTCTCTCTGGTGCAAAGAACAATCCATATTTGTTATTTCCCATCAATTTGTGTGATGTGCTCACTGAGGAGCGGATACACTCAATTCTCGCAATGCTATGAAGACTACAAGTCCTTTATCCTCCTTTCGTCATCAGCAACTGCACACTCGCTCTTTGACCCCATTCCACAATTCGGAGTCGTTTTGGGCGGCGAAACGCCCACACTCCATTTACTCAAACGGAGAGGCGAATGAAGCGACTTTGCATCATCCTATTCTGCTGTAGGCATTGCGACATTGCGAATGAACGATAGTCTGTGCTGTTGTAGGTCTTCTGACGTGTTCCTCTGATTTGGTGTACGTATCCATTGAAAAGAAGTGTGGTCCTTCGGGACACGCTGAATCCTACGAGATTCTTTCGGGATCGCTTGTTTTGGCCACAAGCGCTCCCTTTTCCGATGACGAACAGCGCATCGACGAGTATTGCCTTCCCGCATCGCCGAACCGTCAATACACGCTTCGTTTTATTGATGCTTCGGGAGACTATT
>ERZ827156.1192-NODE-1192-length-32362-cov-4.220169_pt1 | contig 32362 bp, 35 predicted proteins | sample MGYA00519919_ERZ827156 | MGnify/ENA primary metagenome ERZ827156 (study PRJEB31778, sample SAMEA3449269) | human gut metagenome | biome: human gut; feature: human-associated habitat; material: faeces | place: United Kingdom | collected 2010/2012 ...
GTGGAGCCTTAAGTCTGTTGAGGGAGTGATGGGTATGTCGTTGAGGTGTTTGTTGCCCGAATGTGAGAACAAACAGAGCAGCTCCAGAGCTTGATGACGCCGTCCCACCCGCTCGACGCGACATAGCTGCTCTCCACGGGGTGCCACGCAAGGCCCGAGTTGGCGCCGTTGTGGGCGGGCATCTTCTTGAGCACCTTGCAGGTCTTCCAGTTCCAGAACCACAGATTGCCCTCGCAGTCGCCACTGCCGACGAACTCGCCGTCCGGCGAGACGACGGGCTGCAGCGCGAAGCCGCCCACCTTGTGGCCGTTGAAGCGCTTGCGGGGGTGGTGCACCACGGTGTCCATGCACTTGTAGACGGAGATCTGGTTGTTCAGCGACTGGCAGAGGATGTAGTCCCCGCTGGGGTGGAGCTTCAGCGCGGGCATCGAGGTCATGTAGGTCTCCTGGATGTAGCGCGTGGGGGGGTTGTAGCCGAAGTCCCAGCACAGCATCTTCCGGTCGTCGGAGGTGCTCACGAACTTGCGGCCCTTCTCGTAGAAGCACACCGCGTTCACCGCCGCCTCGTGGTAGTTGTAGCTCATCGTGCACTACGCCTCACGCCGCGCGCGCGCCCCCACCTCGCCCGTGCGCACGTCGAACTGGTGGATGCAGGAGTCCTGGCAGGGGCTCAGGAACACGTTCGGGTCGGTGGGCGCCCAGACGGCCTGGAAGGGGATGGTGCCCTTGGAGTAGTTGCCGAGGCACTTGCCGCTCTCCGTGTCCCACAGCTTCACGTTCTGGTCGAAGGACGCGGACAGGAACGTCGTGCCGTCGGGGCTGAACGCCACCCACCGCACGCCGCCCGCGTGGCCCATGTAGCTACGCCTCAGGTCCACCGCTGGCACTCACGTGCGCTTCACGTTGCGCTTGTTGTACACGTCCCAGATCTTGACCTACGCGTGAGTCGCCGCACACACGCCCACCTTGGTGTCCATGGAGGCGGACAGCAGCAGATGGCCGTAGGTGGGGAAGAACTCGATGCACGGCACGGCGTCCGTGTGACCGGTCCTGCGCGTCAGGCCGCCAGCACGCCCCTACCACTTGTGGATGCACTTGTTAGGCAGGTAGCACTTGGGGTTGTCCACGGGCTGCACGTCCGACGGGTGCACGATCCAGGAGCGGCCCAGGTAGTCCTTCTCCTCCTTGCCGTGGAACTTGGTGGTCGTCTTGTCGATCGGGATGCCCAAGCCCTCCGGCTCGAACGGGTCCACCGGCGCCTCCTCGTCCTTCGCGTCGGGGCTCATCACGCCCGTGCGGATCCACTAGGCCTCACGCCACCCGCGCGCCGCTACCTCGCGCACCTTCTTGTCCTTCGCGCGCGACAGTGCCACACGCTGCCACTCCGTCATCTCGCCCTGCTCCTCGTTGGTCATCGTGTCCTCCGTCTCCCCGCCGTAGCCCGCCCACGGGCCCTTCCACCCGTACACGTCGCTCGCTACGCATCATCCGCACCAAGAGCGGTAACCGTCTCCCGTCGCCTCGCGCTTCTTCTTCAGCTCCTTCGCGTAGTCGGACTGGCGTGTGTCGAAGATGGTCTTTCCGCCGTGCTTCTCGTAGAGCCACTTGTTTCCCACCGTGTTTCCCGAGCCGTCCGGCGCAGACGCGTAGCCGAAGTTGTTGAAGGTCTGGTACTGCTCCTTGAATTGGAAGGCATCTGCCTTGACACGCTACGCATCAGTTGGCGAGCCAAAGCGCACTTCCACAAAGCCGGTGGTCACATTCGACTCGCCGTCGGCCAAGGGGTTCGACACATACGGACTCTCGGGGCCCTAGAAGGAACACATCCACTTCCTTGCCCTACTAGTGTGGGCTTGTACATTTCGACTGCCGTCGGGTTATATTTCAGCTGCTTTTCCGTTTTTGACACCACTGCGGACGAACTCGTCTATTCCATCACCGTCCATCTTCGCAAGCACTTGTCGTTTCACTTGAACTGTGGGAGCGGCATTCACGTGCATCTTCTTGAGCACCGGCTGAGGGAGCGCCTCTTCCTCGCCCTTCTTCTGGCTCTCGTCCCCCTCGTCCCTATAACCTTGAATGAGATCCATTCTCTCCACAGGCAATTGAATACGAACGGTGGGGATCCCAACAATCTGGATCGACGCGGTGCGTGAAGAGAGGGGATCCCACCTCTGTGAGAACAAACACAGCAGTTCAGGCCAAAGTGCTCCAGCAACCAAACCAGTGCGATGGACAGCGGGTAGAGACAGAGCAGGAGAATGGCGTCCAGGTACTTCTGGGTCGTCTTGAGGGAAAGGAAGACGATGCAGGTCTCCACGAAGAGGATGGAGATGGTCTCCGCGGTGAAGAGCCACTGGAGCTTTCTCCAGAAGATGATGATGAGGAAGACGCCGAGACACACGGTGTTGTTCATGATGGCGCTTCCCTGGAGCGTGCTCACCGAGATGGTGGAGGCGCGGATGGTCTTGCGCTTCGCGTAGGCGTAGGAGGCGAGCACCTCGCTGGCGTTGCTGATGAGCGGCGCGAAGATGAAGGAGATGTAGAAGCTGTTGACGTGCACGCGCTCTGCCAGGTTGTCCAGAAGGTCCACGATGGGGTCGGAGAAGAGGATCACGACCGCGGTGCCGGCGAGCATCATCGAGAAGCTGCGGAGGATGATGCGGCGCTGCTGCTGCTTGGGGGACAGGTGCACCAGGTCCGTGGGCACCTCCTCCTCCTCGTCGCCGCTGTCGTCGCCCCCCGCCTCGACGGAGAGCAGCTCGCCCTTGGTGCGGCGGTCCACGATGTTCACGATGAAGTGGCAGAACTCGTCGAAGCTCAGTTCGTTGTTCTTGTCGCCGTCGAACTCCTTCAGCAGCAGCTGTACCTCCGACTGCTTCATCGGCTCGCCCAGGTCCGCCAGCAGCACCTTCAGCTCCTTCACGCTGATGGAGCCACTGCGGTCCACGTCGTAGCGGTAGAAGAAGGAGCGCACCAGGATGCGCACGTGCTCCATCAGCTCGGGGGACTCCGAGAGGAGAGGCGCCGTCATGCCGTCGCCCGCAGGCTTGCAGTAGGTCTACGGAACACCGGCGGTGCGGAGGGCACTTCGATCTCGGAGGAAATCACGGCGGAGATGGTGACGAGTCCGTTGCGGATGGACTTCTTGATCTCCTCGTCGATCTTCTCCTGGGACACCTACGCGTGAGAGCGTGCTGCAGCCGCCACGATGTTCTCCTTGGAGTGCTTGTACTGCGTGATGAAGTACCACACCATGACGATCATCGCATACTGCGGGTCAAGGGAAGGACCGCGACGAATGACAGGATATGACAAAGCAGCCCCCGGCAATCCAGATGATGATATGCGCATCGCACTTTTCACCGCCGCCTGTTGCACAGCCACTGAAGAAGGCGGGAATCTGTATGTGATCAGGGAACGGCGCGCTCACCTGGATGAAGAAGTAGGGCAGAAGGGAGAAAATGAGGAAGAAGATGTTCTTTCTCACGATGGGCTCCACGACGATGCCGGACTGCGTCAGCGAGTTCTTGTCCTTGTCCGCGAGCTTCTTAAACTCCTATTCGGTGAAGAGGAGTGCTCATGCCCACCTCCTTCTTTACGCCCGGCCTTCGAGTGTAGTTCCCTTCCCCCTTCTCGTTCAGAGACACTCGTCCCGCAATGATGCTCAGTGCCCACGGAATGGTGATCAGGAGGATAGTGGATCCGGCCAGAGCACCGATACCGATGCTAATCTGCTTCTTCACGCTGGCTTCATCTCCAAGACCGGCAAAGAGCACTACGAGGAAACCAAACAAGTTAACACTACCAATGGCGGAATCGGGGACAGCTCCCAAGAATGGGAGCACGATACTCCCTATGAGCCCGGACCATCGCGGAATGAGCAGTAGCAACTCGCTCCCGTCCGAAATCAGGCTGGCTCCCTTGAAGAGAATGTAGCTGTACACACAGAACAGGAACAAGAGTTGGACCTAGGTCCCAATCCCGCAGATCCCCTACCATACCAAACCCAGTTTGCGGAATACTCTCCACATCGACAAATAGCTTAGATAAAACTTCACCCATTTCAAATCTGGCTCGAAATCAACGCATATCCTCCCAGCCAATCAGCTTCACGAAAACGGGGGGTTTCAACGCCCCGAATCTGCTGCGCTTCTTAAGGGAGAACCGTTTCCTAGTGCCAATCTGCCTACTGAAGGAACTCGAGGAATATGGTGACGTGGCAGCGTTTCAGTGCAATTCGTTCGATCAAGAAATGGGGCTGAGATTTCATGGAAGACCCGTTGTATTCACCGTGCAAGTCCTTTTCGCTCTGTATTGGGGAAGTATTGAGGAGAAATGAAAAAGCAACCCTGAGGTAGTAAAAACCACCTCCTCCGTACGAAAGAGCACTTGACGAGGACTATTCGATAGAGAAAGTTGGGTCATATCCTAGAACCATGAGTTCCAATGGTACCCCGAATCACTCAGCATGATTACGTGTAGTTGAGAATGCCGGTGAATGGGAAGTTGTTCAGAGAAGGAACAGCAGTACGCTTTTTAGAAACATGTAGCTAATGCGTAGAGTCTCATATGAAGCCTGTAGACGAGGGTGCTACTCTTCCACGCAAATGAAGGGTAGAGTGGCTGAAGTCTGAAGTGGTCCAGGAGGAGGAGACGAAGCCGGAAGTGGACGCGAAGAAGGAGGCCAAGAAGCCTGACCTGAAGAGTGTTTTGCAGGAGAAGGCGGCTTCGCTCAGTTGTTGTGTGCATTTCGGGTGACTCCTAGTGAAGGCCTGGGATGCGGGCATGAAATCCGTTCCCCAGCTCCTTGAGCGCTTCAACATGAAGGACATGCAGGAAGAGATGGTGCGCAGCTTCAAGCATCTCCGCGAGGCGAGCGAGTCCGAGTCTACGGAGGAGCTGGAAGAGGCTACCAACCATGTGAAGGAGATGCTCAGCCAGCTGAAGGAGCTCAGCGAAGGAATCGAATCCTCTCTGTCGCGTTCCCATTTTCTGTGCGTGGTGATGCGTAGAGAAGGTGTTGGAGATGACGGCGAACGAGAAACCCACGGTGACCTTGAAGAAGAAGAAGAGCGTAGATGTGGAGCGCGCCTTTGTTGCGTAGAAGCGCTCGAAGAAGCACCAGGAGTCTAGCGATGCCAAGGATGCCAAGGATCCTAAGGACGTCAAGGACGCCAAGGAGCCGAAGGAGCCGAAGGAGCCGAGACTGGGTAGGGATGAGGGGACGGAGTGAGGCGCAGTGTCGCGGTCGTCGGTGGACAGCACGAGCGAGGAGGAGCTGGTGGAGAGCACGAAGCCGACGTTCTACCCGTACTCGTTCCAGGAGCGTCCGTCGCAGTTCGACGTGGACGACTTCGTGAAGGGCAGCCTGATGGACAAGATCCAGGAGGACTCCTTCAAGGGCTTCTACAACTTCACGATGATCTACATGATCGCCTCCGTGGTGATGCTCATCGTCATGCCGCGCGCGCCCGCTCACGCCTAGATCTACAACTTCGCGCAGCGCGGCTGGCTCATCACCTTCGACGTGCTCACCTGCGCGCGCAGCTGGGAGGGCGTGTTCGTGGCCATGCTGCTCTGCGGCGCCATCCTGCTGCACTCGCTCCAGTACTACGCGCTGTGGAAGCTGCACGTGAAGCTGCACCTCTCCTACCCCGTGACCTTCTCCATCTACGCCGTGCTCCAGGTGGTCTTCGCCGTGATGTACTCCGTCCTCATCTGGCGTTCCATCATCCCGTTGGCGCCGCGCCGCCCGCTGACGCGTAGGCCGCTCACTGCCGTGCTGCCCATGATGCTGATGGTGGTCATGGCGCTCAAGGGCCACTCCTTCATCTTCACCAACTACGGCATGGAGAAGCAGTCCACCGAGTCCATCCCCAACAGCTTCGGCCACTACTGCTACTTCCTGTGTCCGTCCCGAGCGAGGGTGATCTGTAGGGTGTGCCCCACGCTGCTGTACGAGCTGGACTACCCGCGCACCAAGACGATCCGCTTCGCCTACGTGGCGCGCACGGGCCTGTACATGTGCGTGGCCTTCTCGCTGATGTACGCCATCATGATGCAGTTCGTGTACCCGATCCTCTCCGACACCTCCTCCAACCTCATCTACCGCATCCTCCGCTGCTCGCTCTCCGCCTTCATCATCTGGCTCCTCCTCTTCTTCAGCGTCTTCCACTGCCTCCTCAACATCCTCGCCGAGGTCACCATGTTCGGCGACAGACTGCTCTACGAGGACTGGTGGAACGCCACCACGCTGGCCGAGTTCTGGAAGAAGTGGAACGGACCCATCCACTACTGGTGTCTGCGCCACGTCTATGTCGAGACGCAGGTGTACGCCAAGGCCTCTAAGCCTCTGGCTTCGTGGGTGCCGGCACGCCTTCTCACGCATAGCCTTGCCACCTTCTTCGTTTCCGGCGTGGCTCACGAGTTGGTCTGTTCTGTCGTGTTTAGAAAGCCTTCTCTCTATTTCTTCCTGGGAATGGTGGTTCAGGTGCCGCTGCAGCTCATCTGCAAGCATTTTGAGAACAGTCGCATTGGCAACATGATCGTGTGGGTGTCTCTCTTCCTCGGTCAGCCCCTGCTGGAAGTACGTGGCTGGGTTGTCGGATGATCTATAGCTGTCCTACTGCCAGGACTGGTTCGCTCGTTACCCCAGCCTGTTCTGTTAAGCTGTGTCTGTTTCTTGCACATATGTGTTTTGCTGTATTAGGATGTGTTTTAGTTAGTCGTTCAGGATGTATTCTGGCTTCTCCTTTCACACATATGCATTATCTGGTCTTTCAGGAGGGGGAATGGTGTTCTGGGAAAGGACAAGAGCGAGTGCGTCTTTATGAATTATGCCCCCAAACGATACTTGGGTCCAGACCGAAATCGGGACATAACGCGGACGATCCAATCATTGTCGCTTCAGATCTTCACAAAAACACGTCAAATCATGAGCGAGAATCCTTTTGAGGAAAACGGTTCGGTAGGCTACTGTGTCCGCGCTTGATTCGTAGGGTGCTTCCGCAAATAAGACATCGTTGTCAACACCGTGCGCTATTCACGCATAGAAAGGGTGCTTCGAATCCCCTGAGTTCCGTGAAGAATATGGATATTAACAGAGCCCTTTCTCAAATCCGTTGGGTGAACTTCTTCATTGCGTTGGTCTGCCTCATTCTGAAGGTCATCGGTCTGCTGTCTCTCCTCACCAGCTTCAATGTCTTCCGTCTGCTGGTTGGTGGCTTCTCCATCCTCTTCCTCGGCATTCTCCTGCTGTACGAGCTCCAGATGAAGAAGTTGGGAAAGAAGCTTCGCGTCCATTACGGATTCCTTTACACCTACATCGGTAGAGCTGTGTACGTGATGTTGTACGTGTTTTCCTCGGGTGGTCACTCCTAGCGTCGGTACCATTTGCCTCTCCTCCGGTGATCTTTGGGGATTCATTGGCGGTATTGCTCTGTTCCTCATTGGCATGTTTGGGCCTTCGCTCTCTTTCACGGGTAGATACAATCTCCTGATCTTCGCATTCCACCCCGCTTTCAGAAAGGGCAACAGAAAGATCACCGATGATCCTACGGCTTCCTACACTTCTGGAGAGAATGTAATCGTGGCATGTGGCCCTCACGTCCTAGGAGATTGGAAACGTTCTGAAGAACAACCCCGGTCTCGCTCAGAAGGTGCTGGTTGGTGCTTCGAAGCTTTCGCAGTAGTGCTGTTTGTTGTCTCAATGTGTGAAAGAAACAGCCATAGAAACATCTGCACGGCTCGTTCGCAGCCACGTAGCCCTGGGCGAGGCTCTCGGAGCTCGCAGTGGTCTGGGCCTTCAGCACCTGCACCTGGTAGACAAGCCAGTAGAGCCAGGCAGAAATGGCGCAGCCAACGATGCTGGCGCCCATGCCACTCCACTGTCCATTGATAATGGAGCCAACAATCGCCAGAATGTCGAGGACCAGAATAATCAATCTCCAAACTTTGTACTACGGATCACTCACGGAAGGAGAAGGAACGCAAGAAATGTCGGAGTCATTCCAGGTGCGGATGATTCTCTTTCCCGCGATAGGGAAGGCGAGGAAGACGAGGCCAACAATGCTAATGGACTCCAGGACAATCTCGATGATGGAGCAGATGTGGACGCAGTGAGCAAAGCCGAACATCTTCTTCATGTCCTCAGTGATCCTAATAATCACAACTACACGAAGGGCCGTACACAACAGGCTGGGCCTGAGGGTAACCAGGCTGGGGGTAACCGGGCTGAGGATAGCCGGGCTGAGGCTGGGGATAGCCAGGCTGGGGCTGGGGATAGCCAGGCTGAGGGTAATCGGGAACGGGATTCATTTGAAACTGAAGAGAAAAATTGAAATGGCAATTCCACAACGCTGTCAGAGTAATCCGCGGTTATCTTTGATGAATCACGCAACGAATCCCTTCGCACACACATGGAAAACGGGCAGGGAATAGCATTCTCAAAGACAGTACACTATTCTACAAACCATTTGGGTGCATGTGTAACGTCTGCACGCCACAAGACGAGTGGATTGGGGAGGACCGAAAGGGGTTTGCTTTCTCAAGAGTTGTTTTCAATCAAGGCCTCCCCTCACCATGAGCAAATGGAAAAGCCTCATTCCGGCGAGACTACACAATCCCGTGTAGAAGAAACAAGCGTAGAAGAGGCGAAGTGGAGCACCGGTCGAAGTGTAACCGTGGGCCAGGCTCTCGGGAGAGGCTTTGATCTGGCTTCTCAGCACCTTCACCTGGTGGACAAGCCAGTAGATCCAGTAGTAGATCGCAGCCGTCACAACAGTAGAACCGACAGACGCCCACTGTCCGCCGATGATGCTTCCCACGCACGCACAACAAGCGAGGACGAAGAGAATGATTCTCCACGTTTCGTACTACAAATCAACGAGCTGGCCAACACGTACACAGCTAATGTCCGCGTCATTCCAGGAAGAGGAGATTCTCTTTCCAGCAATCGGGAAAGCAAGGAAGAACAGGCCAAAGATGCTGATCGCCTGGAAGACAATCTCAATGATGGCGAGAATACGAATGCAATGGGCAAAGCCGAACATCTTCTTCACGTCCTCCGTGATCCTACGACTCAGTGGATGAACGAAAACCCTACACGAGAGGCTGCTCCACGGGAGAAGTGTAGGGCTGCTGGGGGTAGCCAGGCTGCGGCTGGGGATACACCGGCTGGGGCTGGGGATACACCGGTTGCGGCTGAGGATACACCGGCTGGGGCTGAGGATAAGCCGGCTGGGGCTGGGGATAAGCCGGCTGGGGCTGGGGATAGCCAGGCTGAGCGTAAACCTGCGGAGGATTCATGGCAAATGGAGACAAAAATGAACTGCTGCTAACTCGCTACTCACCATCATGGCAATAACCGCGGTTATCGTGTTTGAAACAAACAGTGCCACTCTTCAAGAATGGAAGGCAACTGGATAATGGGATCTCCTATATTCGGAATGCGGCAAAAAGTATCGAAATCGATACACTGATCATTCTCCCTACGGTGACATGGAAGGAAGAAAGCACACAAGTGAAGGTGATGAAACGTCTCGTCTATAATGCTGTTCAGCATTTCGTCGGTGAAGGGATTTCCGTATTGAAAGAACAGCGCCTCGGTTATCCGCTTCAACTCCTCTCGAGAAATCTGGTTGTCCTGTTTCAAGTCGTAAAACTTGAAGATGCCTAGACATCACCCTCCCCAATCGCACGCACAATGCAGCCTGTCTTCCACCGGAATGCGCGAAGTCAAAAATGCCAAACACTTTACAAACTCTGTGAACACAATCTGCCCATCATTGTTCTTGTCGAAGAGGGAGAAGACACGCTCGAAGAAAAAGCCCTCCTTCATTCCTACTAAGGATCGAAACTCTCTACGCATAACAATGGCCTGGATTGCCCCACTGCTCGTCAATTACGCCATCATCAACCCTCGAGCTGCTAATGCTCTTGAATGCGTCGTACAACGTGTAGATCTCCTTCTCTGTAACTACGCAATGACGAACTCCCAACAACTGCACATTTCGTCACTTCCTGGAGCTCCTTCAGCTCTTTCGCTCGCAAATCAAACCGGGTTTGTTGGTTTCCCATGTCCGCGCACGGTCAGCACAACAAGAAAACCACCAAAGAAAAGAATGGACATGCACGCGCGAGGATGGCCCAACAAACAGCACATAGAAAAGAATAAAAGCAACCCAGTCAGGCCATCTCGAAGCTGTCCATCCCGGTGTAGTCTTTCAGCATTGTACAAAGTTCCCGCGCCACCTGCTCGTCGTACTCGAAGCCCAGCAGCTCGTCCTCGTCGACGCCCTTCTGCCCCCGCTTCTTCGCCTTCTGCTCGGCCGGGCGGACGGGGGACGGGATGCCCTGCGGCACGTCGCTGCTGGACGCCTCCGCCTTCGCGGCGAGCTCCCGCCAGTCCACCGTCGAGAAGAACGGCATGTTCTTCACCTCGTCCACGTCGCCGTCGCCGCCGCCCAGCCGCTCCCAGGGGTTCTTCTTCAGCAGCCCCTTCAGCAGACCGACCAGCTCCGGCGACAGCCACTCGGGGTAGTGCGGCTCCTCCTTCAGCACGCGCTGCCGCCGCTCCTCCTTCGTCCCCTCGAACGGCGGCGTGCCCACCGCCATCTCGTAGATCACGCAGCCCACCTGCCACCAGTCCAGCGAGCGGTTGTAGCCCGAGGCCTGCTGGCTCATCTCGGGAGGCCGGTACAGGTCCGTGCCGCAGAAGGAGAAGGCGCGCGACTTCATCGACGACAGCGTCTTGCTCAGCCCGAAGTCCGCCAGCTTCGCCACCAGCGCCTCCGTCAGCAGCACGTTCTCCGGCTTGATGTCGCGGTGCAGCACGTGCTGCCGGTGCATGAACCCCACGGCGCAGACCAGCGAGGCGCCGAGCCGCCGCACCTCCTCCTCCGCCAGGCGCGACTTGGACCGGATGTACGCGAACAGGTCGCCGCGGTCGCAGTACTCCATCACATAGTGCAAAAAGTTCTCCTCGCGGAACGCCATGCGCAGCTGCACGATGAACGGGCACCGCTGCAGCTTCTGCATCACCGTGCGCTCCTCCACGAACTGGCTCAGCAGCTTCGAGCCCTCGCCCTCCACCTCCACCGTCTTCAGCGCGTACAGCTTGTTGTCCTTGCAGTAGCGCACCAGCTCCACTCGCCCGAAGGCGCCCTGCCCCAGCTCCCCGATCACCTCAAAGTCCTCGTAGTGCACGCTTATGCGGGAGCCCTGCAGCATCGCGTACCACATGTCGCCCGCATCCGTCGAAGGGAACAGCATGTGAATCTCCCTCCCCTCGGAAGGGGCTATCGTCACCTCCATTTCAAACCCGAAGGAATGCAGAGGCCGCTTCGTGATCGTCGAGTTGCGCAGCGAAACCACGCGCTTGATGTCCTTTCGGTCGGCCAGGGCGGCGTACTCGGAGATCCGCTTCACATGGGTATTGTACAGCTCTTGGGAAACACGCTTATCGTAGCAGATGAGATACTCCGATTTGATCACAAAGAGCCGGTGGCTCGTCACGCCAAACCACCGCCTTCGCTTCTGGAAGAATCCCAGAAGCATGCAAGGAAGCTTGCGCAGCAGTCCGTATGTTGCCTTGGGTGTCTTCTTGTCGTTCCTCTGACGAGCCACAAATGCTACGTCCTAACAACCCCACTCCCTCTCCTACGATCGTCCCCCAGCGGAAACATCGACGCGGTCACGATGAACGCAAAGAAAAGGAAAGAAACATGGAAAACACGCGTGTCTTCTTTTGTATTCATCCACGCCCTCGAAAACGGGGGATCCCCACTCTCCGACACAATCCCTCGAACAATCAGGGTTTTCCCTCCCTCGCAGTGGCAGCACCGCAAAGAATGGAGTCCGAGGTCACGACGCTCGCCATAGGTGCAAGTCCGGAATCGCGGTGAGGACTAGATCCATCCACTCTGGAAACGCTCAGCACACAATGGCGCAATATCCAAAAGTGCGTTTCCTATCAACAGCAGCTGATTGCGAAACGAACTCACTCCGTCCTCTGTGTCGTTCTGCTTCATCCGTAGACACAGATTCAGGAAAGAAAGGCGGAGGAAGAGCGGAATCGTCTGGCGACAGAACGGGGCCAAAGCAGCACGCCCTCCGATCGCCAAGAAGCGAGTGCGCATTATGCGCCCTCCCCCATTCGAGAAGCAGAGCCCATGAATCCGATTTCCTCTCCCCTGAGTCCAGCCGCTCCAGCGGACCAAAGCAACGACGACGATGATGATTTCTTCTACACCTGTTTGTTCCGTCGACCCAACCAAAAACCGCCCTCCTTTTGCCCTTTCTCCAAAGAACTCCCATTATTCACCCTACACTTCTTTCAGGATGGAGACGGCGATTGTAAACCCTTCCGCAAGCGAAACGGCTGTTGTCAAGACCTCAGGAAAGAAGAAGCTGAGTGCTTTGGTTTCCTCTTCGCATTTCCCCTTATCAGCAGGCAAAGATCAAGCGGGCGCTCGTCCGGCTGGGGAATTCGAACTTCTCCAAGCGGGTTAGCGATGCGATCAACTCCCTCGTCAGCTCGTCCTGGTCTGTAGCGCATTCGTTCACTCTTCATCGCGTAGATGGGACGGACGGTCGGCAGACTCTGCTGGGTTGGTGGCTGCTACGCGATCATCCTCCTTTTCCCTCTCGCCATGGAAGTGCGTTGCTCGCCGTCCCGATCATCTGTAGATCGACAGAGAGCAGACGATCATGGAGATCCAGAACAGAGAGAGGGAGAGAATGCTCACTCACAGACGTCCCTAATGTGCATTTAGTTCGTAGTCGCAGAGTGTGTTTATTGGCCTGTTTGTTTCCCAACGATTGTCCGCCGGTCTTCCGCTCTCAGGCAGATCGCTTCGTTCCGTTCATAGTGTTTAAGCAACCGTGCACCAGCTGCCTATACCGAATCGCATGTTCACACGAAGAAATCCAGTGGTTTCGGTTCAGAGTAATGGACAAGAATTAATGGACTCTGAAGAGAGGAGTCAGAAATAATCATCCACCATTATTGACTGGGTTGGAATAATGGGTGAGCATTAATATCTCGTTCCCATTTCTGTGTTCACTATTGTGGAAGGATTAATTCCATGGACTCTTCCTTGATTTCTTCCAATTCGATTTGAATCGAAGGACACCTGCGGTTTTCCATAATGAGTCTTCCCTTATACAACTCCGTGAAGTCCCCGAGCGCTGTCGTGCTCCTAAAGTGGACTCGCAAGGGAAAGACGTCTATCCAGAGCGAGGACACGCTCACTACCGATTTCGCACCATACGCCATGTCTGTTCTCGGCTCAAACATAAAGTGCGGACAGTGAAGGGAATTGAGGGTTAGGAAAGGAAAGGCGTTGGTTGCCTTTCCCTCGATCGAATTGGCTCAGCGTGCCGTTGAGGACTGCGAAAACGGCAGAATCAAATGCAACGGCACTGTGAAGTACCATCCGTCCTATTGCGAGCTGGTCAAATCGCGCGATGAGGAAGAGGAGAGCGTCCCTGTCGTCGAGGAAGCGAATCCTGGTAGCAGACGAGTGCTGAGTTCAGTGTAGATGTTTGCCTCGCGCGAGTGAGCGATGCTGTCATTCGAGAAGAGGAAGCCCTATCAAAAAGAATGGCGCACCCGTCCAGTGCTCTGCTTTCGATACCAACTGACGATTCGGTTTCTTTGGTGACAAGTGTCAATGCGGAGCTAGGAACCCACTTTGCGCGTTGTCTTGCATGCACACTCGAACCAGACAAATCTACCCCCGTTTTCCTGGAACACCATCTTTGGGGCGATTCGTACGCGATGACGGTGTTCAACGCAGAGGGGAGCTGGTCCTACTGCTTCTCTGGCAGCACAGTCACAACCCCAGTGAGCGAGAGGGGGAGGTTCATCTGCGTGACGGGCAAAACGCGCTTCTGCAACTCGGTTCTCGTAAGCAGCGCGACACCCTCCCTGCTCCTCGTGTTTGCGTCTCCACGAGACGCCCCGTGCCGGTGCGAATACCCCGACTTCTGCCATGACGTCCTCATCCGGCAATCGATGGTGAGTGTCCCGACGGAAACGGAGGCCAAGTTCGTCTACGAGGTGGGTTCATGGCGGCTGCCTCACGCGCAGGTGTACGACAAGATCGCTCCCCACTTCTCCTCCACGCGGTACTCGCAGTGGGACGGCGTGCAGCACTACCTTGACGCGCTGCCCGCGAACGCGCTGGTGCTGGACATGGGCTGCGGAAACGGCAAGTACCTGAGCCACGCGCGAGCGACGGGCCGCCTGTGCCTGCTGGGCTGCGACCGGTGCGAGGAGCTGCTGGCCATCTGCCGCGAGCACGGGCAGGAGGTGTCGCTGGTGGACGGACTGTTCCTCCCCTTCCGCTCCGCCTGCTTCGACGCGGTGATCAGCATCGCCGTCGTGCACCACCTCTCCACCAACGCCCTGCGGCGGCGCTTCCTGCAGCAGCTGGTGCGCGTGCTGCGCCCCGGCGGCAGCGCGCTGATCACGGTGTGGGCGATGGAGAAGGACACCAGCGGCAAGAAGACGAAGTCGAACCGCGGGTACGACAAGAGCGATGTGCTGGTGGGGTGGCAGCTGCAGAAGCAGTTCAGCGAGAAGGGCGAGGAGGAGCGCTACGAGCGGTACTACCACATGTTCCACAGGGGCGAGCTGGAGTGGTTGCTGGGCACTTTCCCCGAGGTCCGTGTGGTGCAGAGCTGGTACGAGCGGGAGAACTGGTTCGTGGTGATTGAGAAGTGGCGTGTTTGTGGAACAAACAGTGCAGGGCTCCTGCTCGCTGTCCTTTTGCTCCTTCTCGAGACGCTTCTGCTCGTCGAGCCGCTTCTGCTCCTCGATCATCGCCCGGTCCGGACTACGCCTCACCCCGCGGTCGTTCGCTCACAGAGGCGGGTCGTTCAGCAGCACCAGCATCAGCGTCATGTTGTCCCGACTGCCTCGCTCCAAGCACTCGTCCAGCAGCGCCTTGATCGCCTCCTCCACGGTCTCGTAGGACCTCTACGCGTCAGCGGCGCGCGCCGCCCCCACGAGCAGACGGTCCATCTCGGCGACCAGCTCCGCGGGCTGCGGGAACACGTCCCAGATGCCGTCGCACGCAAACACGATGTAGTTGTCGCCCTGGCTCCGCTCGCGCACCAGCACGTCCGGCTGGCACGACACCTCCTGCTCCTCCGCCGGCAGGTCAGCGCGCTGCTTGTACGCGAAGTCGCCGAAGGCGCGCGCCACGGCCAGGTCGCCGTTCACCCGGCCGTTGAAGACGATGCCGCCCGCTTTGATGATGCGCTGCTTCTCCTCCTCCTAGCTGTGACGGCGCGCCGCTCCACCCACGTTGTTGGGCTTGTGGTCGCTGGACAGCGCCACCGCCTGGTGGTTCGTGGACAGCACGCAGCGGGAATCACCCAGGTTGGAGATGACGTAGTGAGTGGGCGTGATGAAGCCGGTGATGGCCGTGCTGCCTCCTTTCATCTACGTCACAGGAAATATATGGGGAGTACGGTGTGCGCGTCAAACATCTCCCGATCGAAGGAGATAAAGCCCTTTGTCAGCACATCTCTGTAAGTGTCTGTGGTTGGCTTCTATGCGTCATCCGTACAAGACGAGGGCACGAATTCGGAACCGATATCCTCTATCCGCTTCTCCAAGTGTGTCATGAGGTTTGTGCTACTGCACACTCGCTCCGCAGAATAACGATTACCAGTAATTGGAAATGTCGTCTCCACCGTGACCGTCGAAAACAGCGAAAAAACCGGTGTTCTTGTCAAATGAAACGGAAGGCACCGCGAGATGGGAATCCTACCGAATGAGGTAGAAGACACCGCTCCAACCTCCATACTCGTTCTCCATCCTTGCATGGACACGACGGCTCCACGAAAACCGTTCCCGTTGATGATGTCCACCTCCTTTTTGGTGATAGGGGTATCAAGGATAATGCCCATCTCTTTTTCAGTTGTTTGTTTGAACGATTTGGTTTCCGACAACTATACGCGTCAACGCGTACAGGCATCGGGTCAAGAGCTAACCAGAAATGGCATTGTTTCTTTCCCCTTTCCGCTGGATTCCGAGAGTACGCAACGTGCAGAACTGGCCGAATCGTGGATCCCAAGCCACAGAACTGTGAACGAGAGAGATGCAAGATGACGCCAACAAACAGTTCATCGGATAATAAACTCTCCGGAAGATCCGTAGTTGAAAGCGACAAGAAGCCGCTCCTTCATAATCTGATCTGTAGAATACTGCGGGAGTTCCAGCTGGAAGAAGCACGTGTGCGCAATTGGAAGCATCTCATCGCCCGCGTTCTTGTACGTCAGCTTGAATTGCCGCGGCCAGGGGTCGGACTTGGGCAGCTTCGACCTGCCCCAGGAGAAGCGCAGGAACTGGCTGCGGTCCTTGTCCGTCAGCTGCGCCATCACGCGCCAGAAACGCTGCACCACGGGGTGGCTCTCCGACCAGCCGATGTACACCGTGTGCTTCTTCAGCTCCTCCACCGATATCTATGCCTCACTCCACAACTCCATAGGCACCTCCGGCACGCCCTTCACGGCGCGCTCCAACTGCTCCCACGTGAACAGCGACAGCGCGCGCTGCGGGATCATCGCGTACACGCCCGCGGCGATGGCCTCGGCGGCGGCGCGCGCCTCGTTGATGCGCGCCTCGACGGCCATGGAGCAGAACTTGAGGCGGTTGTCGAAGGTCACGGGGATCTGCGCGCCGGAGGGCACGAGCTCCACCTCGTTGCCGGTGGAGTCCAGGATGGCGAACACGAGCTCGAAGACGTAGGGGAACTCCTCCACGCCGTCCTCCTCCGTGTACTCGCGGATCTGCTTGATGGTGGACATGAAGCCCGCGTCCACCGCCTCCAGGTCCTCCTCCGTCACCTCGCAGCCCACGATGGTCTTCCAGATCTGCGGGCTGAACTCGAAGGGCAGCAGGTGCTTCGTGCGCAGCGACAGGCCCAGCAGCGTGCCCACGAAGCGGTACATCTGCAGCGCCTCGGCATTGTCGTTGTAGCAGGGGTTGGGGATCATCATCTCCTCGCTGTTGTCCTCGCTCTGCGCGTTGGGGCTCGGCACGAACAGGTCGATGTGGCCCGTGAACAGGTCCTCCACGCTACGCCTTAGCCTCTAGCGACTCACCCACCAGCGCTCGATCGTGTCGCGGTACAGCCCGCCCCAGTCGAGCCCCTGCTCGCCCTTGTACTTGATGGCGATCACGCGGTCCTTGCTGTCCAGCTTCGCGCGCAGCACGTCGCAGCTGATGTGCTTCATCTGGCGGTAGAGCTGCGCGAACATGCACTGCGAGTTCATCACCGAGTGCACGTCGCCGTCGAAGTCGTCGTCCTTCTCCAGCTCCGTGAACACCTTGCGGTTGTCCAGCTCGATCACGGGGTAGGCGCCCGGCCCGCAGTACTCCGTCTGCTTGATCAGGATCTCCAGCACGTCCTCCTTCACCACGGGGAAGATGTAGTTGGAGAGCAGCGTCACCAGCGTGCCCACCGACTTCACCGTGTTGTTGCCCGTGTTCAGCAGCTCCACCAGGTTGATGCACCGCTGCAGGTGCGCGTTGAAGAACTGGAACAGCGCCAACCGGTAGCGCAGCGCCGGCGCGTCGATCTCCGCCAGGTTGTAGTAGCGCGCCTGGTCCTCCTCGTTCAGCGCGAAGGCGCCCAGGTCCGCCGTGATCAGCGACTGGTTGGTCTTGATCGCGTGCTGCGAGAAGCACTGGATCAGCTCGTCGTCCAGCGCCGGCGTGAACAGCGCCTGGCTCTGCATGCACGCCGCGTACTGCTCCGCCGTCCACGGCGCGCCCAGCTTCTCGACCACGCCGCGACAGAGGTCCTGCGGCAGCTGCGAGCGGTAGTAGATGCAGCGCACGAGCAGGTGCACGATCATGAGGTGGTTGAAGAGGCTGTCCTCCAGCGCCGGTGTCTTGGCGTCGAAGGCGGGCGGCGCGGCCTCGGGCGCGGCGGGCCGAATCACCTGGAGGATGCGGTCGTGCAGCGTGTAGGTCATGAGGAAGTCGAGCAGCAGCGGCAGCTGGCTGGGCACGATGGTGTTCTGGTCGATGTGCTCGCAGTAGGAGAGCACGGCGTTCAGCATGCCACTGACGTCGGGGTGCGTGGCGAGGTGGATGTTGTGCGAGTGGATGATGCGCATGAGCAGCTCGACCACGCGCGCCTTGAAGGGCACGCCGCTGGTGCGGAGGTAGAGGATGAGGTTGTTGAAGGTGCGGTTGAAGAAGTCGTCCTCCTTGAAGTCGTACTCCTTCGAGATGTCGATCAGCAGGTCGTACGCGAAGCAGTTCCAGTCGAAGCACCGCGTCGACAGCACGTCGCCGTCGTTGTTCCAGTTCACGTTCTCGAACGGCTGGATCAGGAACCCGTAGCCCCACTGCTTCGACTCGCTCATGTCGCTCTCGTACATGAACCGCACCGTGTTCCCGCGGATGGTGAACGGACAGAACAGCTCCGCGCTCCCGCTGAACCGCGCGATCACCTGCGTCAGCTGGTCGTCCTGGAAGAAGGTCAGCGACGCCTTCTCGGGGTCCAGGTAGCAGCGCGGGTCGAACAGGATGCGCAGGCCCGCCGCGCCGGGGATGGTCACGCGGTCGCTGTACTTGGTCTTCGGGAAGGATGGGTGCAGCGACGAGATGTACACCGAGTTGTCCTGCTGCTGGTTGCCCAGCGAGATGGAGGACAGGCCCAGCTGCCGCAACTCCGCCTGCTGCGGCGCGCGCTCCTCCTCGGGCGGGACGTAGAGTGTGACCTTGTTGTTGTCCGTGTCGTCCCAGGTGCCGTCCATGAACGCCTGGATCAGCGCGAAGGCGCGCGAGGACGTGGAGATGATCTGCTTGATAGCCAGCTGCAGCAGCTTGAAGAGGCACGACGGCTGCGAGGCTGGCTCGTGCGCGGAGGGCGCGGTCTGCAACGACTGCATGTAGGAGAGGTAGGTGAACTTGGTGAGCCGCACCACGTCGTAGCTGTTCAGCTGCCACGCGTCGATCACGTCGCTGCGCTCCTGCATCAGGTACAGCGCGCCGATCACCATCTCGCGCACGTACAGCTGCAGCAGCACCTCCGTCAGCCGGCCCACGATGCCGCGCAGGTGGTGCACGTCGTCCAGGTGGAAGAGGATGCGGTACTTCTGCACCGACACCTGCGTCTCGTCCACCAGCATGTCCTCCACCAGCCCCGTCTCCACGTTCAGCACGCTCAGCCGCACCTTGCCGTTCGAAATGGCGGTGATCACGCCGATGGGCGACACGGGCGCGTAGATCAGCTCCTGCCGGCTGATGCAGCTGATCACGCCGTACAGCGAGGAGGACCGCGCCACGCCGTCCGTCTTCACCGCCGTCACGCACTGCAGCCGCGAGAAGGGCGGCACCAGCGTGGAGAGCACGCTGTCCGACAGCTTGCCGCGCGTGTCGGCGCTGGCCAGCAGCGGCTTGCGGATGGACGTCTCGAGGTCGTTCAGCACCGAGTTGTCGTCGATCTGCGAGCCCATGGGCGTGATGTGCGAGCTGTCGTCGGCGAGGCTGTGGATGAACGACTTCTTGCTCTCCATCATGTAGTTCACTGCCGCGTCCATGTTGTCCTGGAAGCTGCGGTAGATCTTGTAGCACACGTCCTCGTCGTACCCCGTGATCGCCGCGATCGTCTTCGCCACCTTCATCCGCTTCTCGTCGTGCAGCACCTTCGGCTTCTCGTCGTTCCAGCTGTCCTTCACCTCGTCCTTGCCCAGCCCCGTCGAGAACCCCGCGCCCGCCTGCCGCTCCAGCTCCTCGCCGAAGCTGTCCAGCTGCAGCTCCATCGGCAGGAAGCGCGGCGAGCCGGGGTACGTGTTGATCAGGTACTCCACGAACCAGTTCACGTACTGCCGGATGGTCGAGGAGGAGAAGGTCACGTTCACCGGCACCGGCTTCACCGCCAGGCGGAACAGCGCCACTACCAGGCTCGGCTGCAGCGAGGTCACCAGGTCCGGCAGGTTGAGGATCGCGAAGTGCAGCGCGCGCACCGTCTGTAGTAGCAGCGTCACGTTCTGCAGCAGGTGCGGCTGCAGCGACAGCGCTGCCGTGTTGAAGAAGGGCATGCTGCGCGCGGGCATCGCCATCAGCTCCTTCGCCAGCGGCAGGCGCAGCAGGATGCGCTGCAGCGGGCCGATGACCGCCGCGTAGAAGTCGCGGCCGAAGGCGGGCGGCAGCAGGCGGTCGATGACGTCGAAGGCGTAGATGGACATCTTCATGGGCGTGTCGATGCGGTCCAGCAGCACCTCCGCCTCGCTCATCCCGCGGTCGCAGCTGATCACGTACCCGTTGCCACTGTTGCGCCACGCCGCGCGGATCAGCCCGCTGCTCTCCGTGCTGCTCTCCAGCAGCGCGTCCTGCATGCGGATGCGGCACCCCGTGTACAGCCGCGGCGTCAGCCCGCCCATCACCTTCAGCACGCTCGTTGCCAGCACCAACCACGGCAGGCGCCCGTGCAGCCGCTCCTCGTACGCCTGCGAGTCGGCGCCCTTCGCGGCCGCGCTCGCCTCCGCCCACAGCCCGCTCTCCGTCTCCTCGCCCAGCGCCGCCTCCGCCAGCCCGATGACCTTCGCGAACACGGCGCACATCTCCGCGCGCCAGCCCGTGTTCTTCATCATCGCGCGCAGCGCGTACACGGCCTCCTCCGCGGTGATCATGGCGCTGTAGCTGGCGCCGTGGCCGTCCGCGCGGATGTGCATCTTGCAGCGCGTGATGTGGTTCGAGTCTTCGTGGAACTCCGCCAGCAGCTGCGCCTTCCGCGCCGGCGGCAGCGTCTCGTCGAACAGCCAATTGTAGCAGATCACGTCGTAGGGGCAGCACAGCGCGCAGGACGCTCGCTCGCTCACGATCGCCGCCACGCAAGTGTCGCTGTGGGAGGCCAGGTGCAGCAGCTGCACCAGGAAGAAGCGGCGACGCGCGGCGAGGTCCTCCAGCGGCGGCTCGGCGAGGAGGGCGTTGGGCGCGGCGAGCGGGTGGAGGAAGGCGTGGGGCGAGAGGACGGGGAAGAGGCTCGTGGAGGCGAGCAGCACCTGGAAGAGCATGAGCGTGAGGCGCTGCATGCGCGGCGAGAAGTACATCATGCGCCAGAGCATCGGCACGCTGTCCGCTAGCGGCAGGCAGCCGCCGTAGCCCGTCTTGGCGACGAAGACCACGAGCCCGAGGTAGGAGGCCAGCAGCGCCTCGCCCGCGGAGACGGCCATGTCGTTCTCGATGGAGCCCTGCCTGTTGATCTTCTCCTCGCTCACCTGCACGCAGGCGTTGGGGTTGATGGACACGTTCACCTGCGAGTACAGCGAGTGCGCGAAGGGGTGCCACAGCTCCGTCAGCTGCGTCATCACCTCCTGCTCGTGCTGCAGGAACCGGAAGAACTCGCCGTACAGCGCGCGCGTCACGGCGCGGTACTGCGGTGACTGGCGCACGAACAGGTTGGTCATGTCGCCCAGCGTCCAGAAGTAGAGCGAGTCGGCGTTCTGCGCGGCGGAGTGCAGCGACTTGACGCGGTGGTCGACCACCTGGTCCAGCAGCAGCAGCACGAAGGACAGCCGCGCCGTGTTCGTCAGCATCAGCAGCGACAGCGGGAAGATGCCCTGCACGCTGCTCTTGCTGCTCACGTAGTTGCCGCGGTTCTGGAAGTCCTCTAGCACGGAGCGGAAGAAGGGCGAGTTGAGCGCGATGGTCTTCTCGCCGAGCTTGTCCCAGAGCGGCCCCGGCGTGATCAGCAGCTCGTCGAAGTGGCCCGTCAGCGCGCCGTACCACTTGGACAGGTTGGTGATCGTGCTCGCGAAGAAGTGCGGCAGCTGCAACGCCGCGCTGTAGTACGGCTGCTTGGCCGAGCTCATCGAGGACAGCATGTACAGGCACGCCACGCCCAGGCGCCAGTTCAGGTTGATCACGCACTTGCTGAACAGCGACTTCAGGTACTCGCCGAACCGCGCCCAGCTCGTCTTCAGCGCGCGGCACGCCGCGTGCGAGCAGCCCTCCGTGTGGTGGAAGTAGTCGCGGCGGTAGCTGTCCTCCGCGCGCGAGGACTTCCAGTTCACCAGCGCGTGCGCCAGCCCCAGCAGGAACAGCCGCGCTGCCTGTGGGAAGTCCTCGATGGTCTTCAGCATCACCACCGCGTCGTCCACCGTGTGCGCCAACGTCGTCGCGTTCTCCGTGCGCGCCTCCAGCGTGTGCCGCACGTCGTTCACCGACGCGGGGAAGTACAGCGTCAGGTACTTGGTGATCGACGCCGTCACCAGCTCGCCCACCGATGCGGGGATCGCGCCCTTCTCCTCGCCCGCCTTCTTCGTCTCCCCTAGTGCCCCGCTCTCCACGTTCGTGGCTCCACTCGACGGTTCACTGGCTCCACTCGACGACTCACTATCCTCACTGGAGGCACCCTGCAGGGCCTGGAGCGCGTCGCGGCCCTCAGTACCCTCCACGTCCAGCGGGTGGTCCAGCTCCAGCAGCAGCTCCAGCTTGCGCATGAACTCGTCCAAAAAGTCCTCGTAGGTCTCCGCGGGCTGCACGTACTCCGGCTCCACGTGCTGCTGCACGTCCTCCAGCTTGGACGGCGACATGTCGCCCTGCTCGCCCTCGAAGGTCATCAGCCGCCGCATGCCGCTGTCCACCACCGTCGAGCCGGCGTTCGCCGTCAGCACCATGCTGTTGCGCACGCGCAGCGAGTACTCCTTCATCCGCGTCTGCAGCTCGCTGTCCGGCGTGGTGCTGGCGCGCCGCACGAAGTGGATCGTGTTCGTGTTCGCGCGGGTCACCGACAGCGTCTGCAGGCTCGCGAACTCCTGCTTCTTGCCGCGCAGCATCTCGCGCATCCGCACCACGCTGCGCCACACGCCCCGCAGCTCCGCGCTCACCGCCTCCTTCGCCGGCGCCGCGCCGCCCGCCGCCACCGCCTTGAACACGGCCTCCAGCTCGGCCTCCAGGCGCAGGTGGTACACGTACACCGCCAGCACCTTCAGCTCCAGGTTCACTACCACCGGCTGGTGCTTGCGCTTCCACGCGGGCTCCGGCTGTAGTGCGTCGAGGTAGGCGTGCAGCGCGTCGAAGCGGTTCGCCGTGTTGTCGAACACCTCCAAGATGAAGGAGTCGCGGCGCTCGGCGGGCGGGACGAGGCCGCCCGAGCAGAGGTAGCTCTCCGCGATGTGCTTCAGCTCCTCGTTCTTGTCCTCGATCTGGAAGTACCGCGTGTTGTAGTGGATCTTCGAGGACAGCACCGTCAGCAGGTAGAACAGCGTCAGGTACCACGACACGGGCTGCGGCGTCGGCGTGAACGACGGGTCGTACACCGGCAGGAACAGCAGGTTGTCCTTCTTCTGGTGGATGTCGTTCTACGCCTCAGCGCCGGCGCGCGCGCCCACCTCGATGGTGCACACCTTCATCATCTTGCACCACATCACCAGCACCTCGTGCAGGTCCCCGCTGATGTACGACACCACCTCCATCGCGTAGTCGTTCAGGTACAGCATATTCACCGCGTACGGCAGCAGCTGCCCGATCGCCGTGTCGCGCAGCGCGCTGATCACGTCCGCCACGCGCTTCGTCTCGAACAGGAACGGCAGCGCCTTCGTCAGGATGCGGATCGCGCTCGACAGCAGCGACGAGCAGTACGCCTGCAGGATCGCCGTCTCGCAGCGCTCGCCACGCACGTCGCCCGCCGCCTGCGAGAAGAGGTAGATCTGGTAGGGGAACAGCACCTCGTTCACCGCCGTGCGCGCGCGCGAGGAAGGCTTGAAGCAGGCGGTGGATAGCTTGGGGTCCGACAGGTAGTCCTACGCGTGACGCCTCGCCCACGCGCCCACGATCACCTCCTTCTCGGCGACCTCGATCACCTGGTTCATCACGCGCATGGCCTGCTGCTCCAGGTTCACTACGCCTCACGCCCGCGCGCCGCGCGCACCGTCGCGATGGCCCTCCACCTCGTAGTCCGGCAGCATCGTGATGAGCTCTGCCTTCGTGATGTGCGGCGCGAAGAAGCCTTTCGCCTTGTACAGCCCGCCCTTCAGGTAGTGCGTCACGTACCGCGACCAATACGCTACGCCTCACGCCCCATCCGCGCGCCCACTCTCTGCCGCGTCCGTCAGACCGTAGAGCGGCTGGTAGTCTTCGCGCCGCACGGGGTAGGCACTACGGTCCAGCGCGCGCGCCACGCCTACTCCACCACGTCGTAGCACTGTTCCGCGCCGTAGCGGTACATGTTCTCCTCGCCGTTCTCCCAGTGCACCTTCACGCCCTTGTTCGCCACGCCCTTCCAGTCCTTGATGAGCAGCACGATGCCCTCCTCGTTGCCGCCCTGGTTGCCCCACTGCCAGTCCGGCCCGCGGGTCACGCGGTCGCCCACGCGCAGGGGCGGGAACAGGACTACAGCTCACGTTATCCAATAACTCTTACACTCCTTCTCCTCGTCCGTCAGATCGTGCAGGGGGCAGAACTCGCAGTGAGGCATCTTTCTACCCCTTAGCGGCGATTGGAGTGACTACCCGCAGGTGCAGAACGTGGAGGCCCCGGGGTAGGCTGGCTTCAGCGACGCTCCATTGGCCTGTGCGGAGCGCAGGATCCTAGACTCATTAGTCGAGAGTACGTCCTACCTCTGCATAAACAGAATCACCGCGTTGCGACGCACGAACAGCTCTTCGTACGAGCTGGACAGATGAACGAGATACGATAGCTCCTAACCGTCACGCCCATTTCAAGCAACGGACCTGGTAATATGCAGCCTCAAATTTAAAATCGTTTCTACTCCGAATCGTGCCAGCCGAGGACCGCTGGAACAGGTTCTTCATGTTTTCAAAATCTACTCCTCATCCCCTCCTTCTTTTCACCACATTCTTTTCGCTTTGTTGTGGATAGCTGAAATCCTTGAATATCTCCCAGAGAAATGGGAACAGACTCGCGGAAGGGAGCTGCTACCGGGGGAGTATCTGAAAACATGTTTCTCGTTTCGTTGACCAAGAAGTTGGCAGAGCAGCGCTCCTGAACATAATGCCATTCGTCACCAACAGCAAACCCAGTACCAACCCTCTCCACCGATACAAGAGTAATTGTCATACGCCATATCGGATAGTACTCCGCACTGCACTCTTTTGAGTGTTTTTCTTGGGATTTGGGAGATCTCGACCCAGTAGCGCCCACAGGCGTAATCCCCGTGCAGACCATTCTGACCCTTTTCGCCACCATTGTCCCTAATGAATCCACCTTTTCCCAGATTGTTCCATCCACCAACACGACTTGCAACATTTCAAACAAACACACAAAACACTAATCCTGCTTGTCCGACTGCTGGCCATGCGTGTTACCCTGGTTCTGGTTTTGGCCCTGTGCAGCTCCGCCAAACATGCTGGTCAGGGAAGACAGATTGGGTGCCGCACCTCCGTTCTGGCCGCTCATCATATTCCCGAACGAGGCCATGAGATTCCCCATCAGCTCAGGGTTGGATGTAAGTCTCTCCGCCCTACTCCTTACTCTTCCCTCTCTTCCTCACATCTGCGAAACCATGGGGTTGTTCAGGATGTCGCTCAGATTCGCCTGCCCGTTGGAGAGGCTCTGCGCCATGTTCTGCACCATCGGATTCGACGCCAGAGACTGGAACAGGTTCCCCAAGTTCGGCTGGCCCTGCGGCTGGCCCTGAGGCTGATTCTGTGTCTGACCCTGCGGCTGGCCCTGCGAAGCGCTCAGATGCGCCTTCAAGGAGGGAAGCAGGGAGGACAGCTCAACGTTGGAGGCGTCGATGGCCAGGCCCGCCTCGCACGCCTTCACGGCCTCCTCGTAGCGCTCCATCTTGGAGTACACCGCGGCCAGACGCGTGTAGGCCTTCATGTGGCGAGGGTTCAGCGCCAGACACTCCTTGCAGTCTACGGGTGACGCGCCCACGCAACACACACCGGCCTCCGCAGCCTCATAGTTCTTCAGATAGAAGAAGGCGGTGGCGCGGTTGCAGTAGTAGATGTAGTTCTGGGGATTGCTCCGGCTCACCTCCAGCGCCTGCGTGTAGCTGCTGACCGCCTCGGCGAATTTTCCGGAGCGGAAGAACTCGTTGCCCTTCTGCTTGAACGCCTCGCTTTCCTCCGACACCTGCTTCTCCGAATTCACGGGAGCAGGCTCGGCGGCAGTCTTCGACTGTCTGTCCATGAACTTCTTCACGGCCTTGTTATAACGCTCCTAGCCATGACCCACGTCGCACACTCTCACCTGATACTCCTCAGAGCCAACGGCCACTCCATTGAAGTATCCCTTCTTCTCCAGAGCCTCAAGGAATGTATTCAGGCCAGCAACCTGCGAAGGATTCTGGAAGGAAGAAGACGGAGAACTCTTCAGTCCGTGGGATTCAAGGTACTATCAGCTCATCGAAGCGTCGTGAACAGTACGTTATCGAAAATGGAATACAAGTCAGTGTTGGCGGAACTCTCATTCATTGCATTCATGTTAAACGAAAGCCTATGGGTGAGCAGAGCGCGGTAAAGCAACTGGAGGAGACGAATGCTCTCATCGAGAAGAGCAGGGTTCGCTGATTCCTCTCTCTTGGACTGCAGATAGTCCACAATAGCGGAAAGAAGTCTACAATCGGTGTTTGAAGACATGATTACTGAAAGAGCTCTTCTTTTTGGAACTGGGACGCAGTGCGTCCAAAGGGACCCAATTGTGATTCTCTTGGTTGGTTTCTCTAAATCTCTCCTTGGAAGCACTGATTTAAACCTCCATGTCTGATACTGAGACAAACACCGAAAGCAAGAAGGATAGCGCTCCTCTGTATGTCAGTCCCATCGCAAAGCCGCTCGCCAACAAATCTTTGGAGAAGAAGGTACTGAAACTGGTGAAGAAAGGTAGGGAAGTGGTGTGTGCTTCATCTGTTTCTCACCCTGTGTTCATAGCTGCGAAAGCGAAGTGCACGCGTCGTGGTGTGAAGGAAGTTGTAAAATCCATCCGAAAGAACGAAAAGGGGTTGGTTTAGCGACCTATCGCTTCAACTGTAGCATTCTCGTCCTGGCGGCCAACATTTACCCGATGGACGTCATTTCCCACATCCCCGTGCTGTGCGAGGAGAACAAAATCCCCTACATCTTCGTTAGCTCGAAGGTTGGAACCCCTCCTCCCATTCATCCTTAGGAGGCTCTTGGTGAGGCGGCGACCACGAAGAGACCCACCAGTTGCATCCATATCATCCTGAAGGATGACTTCCCCGAAAAGAAGAAGTACGACGAAGTCTTCGATGAGGTCAAGAAGTTGAATCAGAGCTTGTAAATGCAGATTTTATGTGTTTTAATCGTTCTTTACGCGGTGTTTTCAACAAACACGCCACGGAGCGAGTGAAGCCAGCACACTGTCGACTCGTTCAGGATTGTTCATCACCTCCATCCCCAGCTCCTCGTCCATCTCCTCGTACAAGCGATCCATGCACTGCACTTCCTTTCTCGCCACCTCCTGGACGTACACAGCCCTCTCCTGCGACGCTGTAGCGCGCAGAAGTACCTCTGGCACAGACCCAGCCCTTCTCTCCTTCACCTCGGGCACTGACGGCGTCGTGTCCTCTCCCCACACGGACTCTCCCCTCACAGCCCTCAGAACCTCGCCAAAAGCAATGACCTTGGAGCACGCTCCCTGCTCCACCACCATCTCCGCACGGACTGGGTTGAGGAGGAAGGAGGGCTTCTCCAGTCCCAGCAGCGACAGGTCGTGCACGGCGAGAGTGGAGAAGCCCCGGCGAGAGGGACTGTACAGCGTCACCACCACCGCCAGTGCAGACGCTACGACGTACACCGTTTGGTCGCCGATGCTGCATAGTCTAGTTGTTACGGAGGAAACAAGGATGCACTTTCTGGTGAAGGCATGACGAAGTCGGGTGCCGGACAACGCACTGCCGCTGACATGCACGCGGAGCGCATGATCATCCACTCGGGGGCAAAGCGGAGGGAAATGAACACTGCTGGAGACAGACTGCAACGGCAAGCCCTCCACGACGATCCAGAATCCAGAGGATAGAAGGAACGCCACTGCCACCTCGTTCTCTACAGTTGTTGGCACAATGGTGACGTCACAGATATGAGCAGAAAGCAGAGAGAGACTCAATTGACTATCCAGGTACTCGCGCAGAGAGAATTGGAAGAGGGGCACATCTGTATGGCGCTGTGTCGAATAGCAGGAAAAGGAGAACCGGTAGTCAACAACGAAATACACATCGTTATGACAAGGAGAAAAACAACACCCAACTAACGAGGAATGGAGTTGTACGTTGTGTACTCTACATGTCATCAGGGGAAAAGGACACAACGGCAGATCATTGTCGCCATCTTGCTCCGGGATTTGCAACAGGTTGGATACCAACTTGCTTCCATCGATTTCTACCACATGCGTCTCGTAACACACCAGGATGCAAAGGGGCTCCTCTCTCACCACCAAACGGCTCACTTCTTCAATCGTATCAGGAAGTTGAATCATTTTCACATAGCTTTTGCCTCCAATCACACAGGACAGGGACAAGTTGCCATCATCGGTTTGCTGCACTATTCCCTTGAGCGGAAGGGAGCAACTGCGACTGCCGAAGTAGAACTGTTGCTCCTTCATATTTCTTTTGAAACCGATTGTAGTGAACGCGTTCACTAAGAAGCGTGCTTAACAAACAGAAGAAAGGTACAGATCACTCCTCCTTCCTCTTGTGCGTAGCTGTCGTTTTTCCGCGACGATTCGCGACGTCAGAAAGGAAGATATTCCACAAGAACACACCGCATGTCGTAAAGAGAACCTGGTACTACGAATTACCGCGATAACACACCACAACTTCAAGAGGGACAAACCGGAAGTTGATAATCTGCAAAAGGGGCCACACACAATAATTCGCCTAGGGTTCATCCCCTACAGATTCACATACACGCAACGCCGGCCAGAGACAGAGCTTCACCTTCTGCACACCCGCTTCGGGCTGGTTCTTGGGATTCTAGGGATGAGAAGAGTGAAGGAACAGCAACCTCCAGCACAGACAAGCCAAAGAACATCAGAGCATCGAAGGTGGGGATAAAGAACGCCTACTCTTCAAAAGACACATCGAACAAAAACCTGGTCGAAGAACATTTTCGTCAACACCTTCTTCATGCCATCAAACTTCACCGCCTTCTGAAGGAAGCCATACCAGTAGTGGTTAATGCCTCCGTAACAGGCGCAGACGAACTATTCGTTATCACAGCCACACACCAAAGACTCCCATGCGGAATGACCGCGCCCAGTTTACTTGGAAGTGATCTGATTCTAGAACATCATTCCATTCTCACGAACAGCTCACTGTCAACAATCTTCTGAGCGATAATATCACCCGCTCCACCCAGGACGAAGGAAGTCGTCATCTTGGTAATGATGGGATGTTTCTACCCTTTAGCCTGTAACGAAAAGGCATACCACCAACGCACGTGAATAGGACGCCAAAATAGCAGACATTTGCCGATACGAAAGAAAGAATGAAACAAACAGGGAAACAGATTCGATGAGAATCCATGTGTGCGAAGAGTCTCGAAGCATCCTCTGCCCTCTTTCTCACCTCCTCCGCCGCTATACTGTTGTGTGCAATAACACATTTTGAGTCTGCATCTACCACCTGGTAGCTCTAAGCATCATACACCGCTCTTCGCACCCACTCTGGGACTGAAGATGATGGCGTTGCACAGGGCACTCAGGCACCGCTCCCACACCATCTACTCTTCACCCTCTCCAACAGCCTCCACCTCGTCCGCGGACCGCAGCAGCATGTCGCAGCTCACCGCCACCACGCTGTCGAACACCTTCAGGATGGCGGGCGTCGCCGCGCCGCGCTGCATCAGCGAGTCCACGAAGACGGTGGCGTTGAGCAGGAACGCGGCGAGCGCCTGGTACATCTGCTTGTTCTCCAGGATGATCACCACCTTGCTCAGGCTCAGCACCGACGGGATCTACTCTGAAGCCTCCACCACGTCCCCACGATGCCCACCGCCGTCACGTCGTTCACGTTGCACAACGCGTTGGCGAGCAGTCTGAAGAACACGGTGTACATCAGCGTCAGCGGCTCCTCCACGCTCAGCGACAGCAGGAAGGCGCGCCATGCGAAGAACTCCGTGTCGCCCATCACCGCCATGCCGCCCGGCCGCAGCACCACGTTCTTCATCACGTCCAGCACCGGGAAGAGGCACGACTTCGGCCACGTGAGCAGCCGCTGCAGCAGCGACACGTACACCAGGTTGACCGGCGCCACGGCCTCCTCCTGGTTGGTCAGCGACTGCGCATGACTCCGCCCCGCGGCACCCACCTCCATCAGGCTCCGCAGCACGCGGAAGTCGTCCTCGCTCAGCACGTAGGCCGTGCTCGCGGTCTTCTGCACCTCCTCCGCCACCACCGCGTTGAACTCGTGCAGCTTCTTCAGCACGCCCGCCGTGTTCAGCTTGCTGTACTGCACGCAGTGCCGCTCGGGGAACACTACGCTCGACCGCCGCCGCCACGCCCACCCTCGCTGTGGTACTCGCTCTCTGCAGGGGCGCTATCGATCGTCGGCTTGGAAGAACCGCGGTTCTTGATGATGTACTGCGCGATCTCGTCCAGGTAGTCCTGGCTCAGCTACGCTCACACGCCCGCCACGCCGCCACCTGGTGCTGGTCGATGAACTGCTGCGCCACCTCGAAGGCGTTGTCCTCGTCGCCGTACTCCAGCGTGAGCGTCTCCACGCCCTTCGCCGTCTCCACCTCCACCGGCAGCTTCTTCGCCTCACGCCCTCTTCCGTCCCCCACATGCTTCGCGTTGCTCGCGCCGATCACCTCGCCGATCTCGATCCACGTGCCGCTGGCGACGCTCCACTTGAACACGAAGCCCTTCTCGCCCTTGCGGAACATCTTCACCTCCCCGTCGCGCGCGCCAGGGTACTGCTCTCGCAGCTCGTACGCCGGCAGGCTGTCCACGTTCACGCCGATTTTGCTACGGCTCGCCACGCCCGCGCACGCCTACGAGGCGAGCTGCTGCTCGTTCATCGCGCACACATCCTTGTACTTGTTCTACCCTCGATCGCCCCAGCCGCCCCTACACGCAGTTCCAGCGACAGCCAGCACGACGCCTCCGAGGAGAACAGCCGGACGATCTACGCTCCACACCCCCTTCCGCACCTACGCCGTCGCTGCACGCCGTCAGCAGATCGACCTCCCGCCGCCCGTCGACCTCCCGCACGCGGTAGTCCACGTCCCACAGCGAGTTGGGGTGCGGCACCTCGCTCATGCACTGGTCGTTGGACCACAGGCGCAGCTTCGAGTCCTCGCTCACACTCACGCTCCATAGCGAGTCGCCCTCCACGCCCAGCGCCTTCACCTTCATGATGAACGGGTACTTCCCCTCGCTCTACGCCTCACCGCGCCCGCCAGCCACGACGTTCGCCACCGTCTCGCAGGTGAACTGCACGTCCCCGCTGCGGTTATAGGCAATCACCTTCCCGTCGTTGGCGCCCGTCAGAAAACCGTCCGCAGCCGCCTCCATACCGAACGCACAAGCACCGGGTGTTTGAAAGAACGGACAGCAGCAGCGCACGCTGGCGTAGTGGCTGTGGAGCGTTCGCACCAGCTTCCCGTTACTGAATAGTCGCACTGCATATCCGGAAACACTGTCTGTGGCGTCTTTCACGCCGGTCGATGTGGCAACGATGACTGAATCACTCAGAGCAGCAGCTGTAACGGCGTTCTCCATACCGTCGACTCTCATGATCTCATTGAGAGTCTCCAAATCCCAGATCTGCGCATGACCTCTCACTGCAGCAAATACCCTCGCAGATCCGTCCCATGACCCAGACAAGATCGTTCCGTTCATTCCATGTGCAAGAGAAGTGATTCCCGCAGAATGCCCCACCAATTCAGCCACAACGTCTCCATTGCAGGAATAAATACGGATGACCCCGTCATATCCGCCAGATGCAAAACACCCTACAAGTGAAAAATGGTCATCATCAGCACCATTCTTCAAGCCAAGAAGACACGTGATCCAGCAACTATGGTGGATGACTTTGGTAGTCAAGTCGCTCGGATTGGGGCTCTCCTGCTTCCACAGAAGAATCGCATTGTCCTTCCCATGTATTCCCTATTCCAGCACATACCTGACCTCCCGAAGCCACGAAATAGCCATTTTTGTTATTTGACAAGAAGATGCAACATCTCGCCTAACCGTGAATAGCAAGAACCAGGAAGACAGAGTTCGTATGTCCCATCAACTCCTGACACAATTCCATCTCCACTCTCTTCATCGTGAAACTGATTCTAACAAACAAACTCAATGTGAGATGCGCAGTTTAAGCAGTGGTATCAAAGTCCATGATGACGTCATCAAGAGCGAGGTTCTGACCAGGCTTGAAGTAGATCTTCTTCACCACGC
>ERZ827156.1201-NODE-1201-length-32186-cov-4.181196_pt1 | contig 32186 bp, 54 predicted proteins | sample MGYA00519919_ERZ827156 | MGnify/ENA primary metagenome ERZ827156 (study PRJEB31778, sample SAMEA3449269) | human gut metagenome | biome: human gut; feature: human-associated habitat; material: faeces | place: United Kingdom | collected 2010/2012 ...
AATAGCGTTTGCTGAAATAAACAAAGGAGTATTTTGCCGTTGCTAGACACACCAAATGAGTCGGTTTTTCCTCTTCTTCATCTGCACAACGCGATTACCACCCGACAGGGTCGTGCCCTCGCTGTTACAACGAACCGTAATCATTCCTGAGGTTCTCCACTCAGCATCACATTCTGCTTATCCCATTCACAGAAAAGGGAGTGGGGGGAAGAATGGTCGGAATCACAACAATTCTTCGCGAGTTGAGATATTGTGAATATGTTTTCAAAAGTGGTGCGCAATAGAGTCGCTTTCCTTATTCCACGTGATAACACGTAGTCCTCAAACCAGATGCGATTGTTCTTGAGGGCAATTCGTCGCCTGGAATCCACCACGGGTGGAGCAAAGCAGGCTGAATCCGCCGCAAAGGCCACGGTTCATGAAGTGAGTGTCGTGTTTCGTTCTGGCTGTTTTGGATCGGTTCCTTTGCACGAAACTAACACGGGTGGTAGGCGAAGCCGGCGGTGAAAGCGGAGATTCCCGGAAAGGTGGGAGCGGAAGCGAAGAACGCCCCTGTGACACCCAAGCCGCAGCCGTCTAGCAAATCTTCTAGCAAGCACGGAATGGGAGCTGGAACCAAGGTGGTTTTGACAACCGTCATCGGTGTCCCCGTAATCCTTCTTGCAGGAATGAAGTGGGGATCGCACAAAGCTGTTAAATCGTAGACTGTCTCCGAACTTCTTTAGGCGATGCGAGAGGGAGTACCCCAACGCCGTGGGCTTTGTCCGCCGCCACATTCCGCTGGGATGGCCGGCGCCTGAGGAGGCGAAGCCCGAGCAGCCCTTTTCCATTTCGATGAGTTCGAAGGAGCTGGAGGAGGAAGTCACCCGCATTCTTCAGCAAGTGGATCCTGTTGCGGTGGAGGAAGAGGACGCTATTGAAGAAGCGATTGCTCCGGAGGAAGTGAACTCTGAGGAGATGAATCACCTGCTGTCTGTATTGTCCGCCGCTCGCTTGATGATGGAAGCAGAGATGGTAGAGAATGCGAAGAATGAGGCGGAGATCGTGGCTGAGGAGGTGCCAGTGAAGGAAGTGATTGTGAAGGAAGAAGAGAAGGAGACTCCGGTGAAGGAGGAAGTGATTGTGAAAGAAGAGGAAGTGCCTGTAAAGGAAGAGAAGAAGGAAGTTCCTGTGAAGGAAGAAGTGATTGTGAAGGAAGAGGAGAAGGAAGCTCCTGTAAAGGAAGAGGAGAAGGAAGAGGAGAAGGAAGGAGTGCCTATGAAGGAAGAGAAGAAGGAAACTCCTATGAAGGAGAAGAAGGAAGAAGTGATTGTGAAGAAAGAGGAGCCCTCGTCAGCCGAGCGCCAGGCAGCGGCGACGCTGGCAAACTTGACTGCGGAGGTGGCTGCCCTGCAGAGCCAGCTGAAGGCTGTGGTGAAGGAGGAGGCGGAGCGCGTGGCGGCGCAGCTGGAGGCGCAGAAAGCCCAGCTGGAGGAGGAGGTGATGATAGGAATGGGGAATGACTCGTAGACGGCGAAGCAGGTGGAGGCGATCCGCGCGCGGGTGTACGGCGAGGTGGAGGCGAAGAAGGCGCGCGAGGTGCTGGAGGAGACGAACCGCGTGCTGGAGAAGTTCCACGCGGGTGTGGCGAAGCTGCGCGACCTGTATCACTCCTCGCTGCAGGAGTACGCGGAGGAGACGGAGAGGACGGAGAAGGAGGAGCTCGTGGCCGCCGTGCAGCAGGCGGAGGACGCGTGGCGCGAGGAGATCGAGCGGCGCGTGCAGGGTGTGATGGCAGGCGTCAGCGAAGAAAGAGCAACGCGCGTGGCGCACGAGGAGAAGCTGAAGGAGGTGGTGCGTCGGCAGGTGGAGCACCTCCACACGCAGGACCTGGTGCTGGCGGAGCTGGAGGCCAACCAGGAGAGTCAGAAGGCGTTCATTCGCCTGCAGGAGGACGTGGCGCTGGGGCGGCCGCTGGGTGCGAGCGTGGCGGCGCTGGTAGAGGAGAGCGGGCGGTGTGAGGCGTAGAAGGAGATGTGCAAGGAGGACGCGATTATGGTGCATTTGCTGAGCCGCGTCCCGACCGCCGTGTTGGAGCAGGGCATTCCCTCCAAGCTGGAGTACTACACGCAGTAGCGGTTGAGCGGCGTGTCAAGCGTAGGTTCCGCAGTGTGTACAAGGAGGCGCGCGTGGCGGCGAAGGTGCCCGAGTCCTCCGGCTTCGCGGGCCAGCTGCTGGGACGGACGGTGGTGGCGCTGGTGGGCAGCGAGGGCCTGAAGGAGGACGACCCGCTGGTGAAGCTGGAGAAGATGGACGCGCTGCTGCTGAAGTGAGGATGGGACGCGAGGGTGAGGCGTAGCGGCGAGCTGGAGAAGGCGTATGAGGTGGGCGTGACGCTGGAGGGTAGCTCGCACGAGGTGCTGGAGGCGTGGCTGGAGAAGGCGAAGATGCGGCTGGAGTGCGAGAAGATCTTGGAGCAGGTGCGGCTGCACGCAAAGCAAAACGAGTGGTCTGTTTGTTAACAAACACGAGAGTCATAGGCGAGCGAACCCGCACACTCCAGCGACTTGGAAAGCAGCGCCTCCACCTCCTTCATCTCCTCCGTCTGCTTGTCCGCCTACGCCTCACTCGCCCTCTCAGCGCCCACCGGAATCGCGTTGATCCTCCCCATCGCCTTCGTCAGCAGCATGTTCAGGTAGTACCCCTTCTCCTCCTTCGTCATCGCCGCGAAGTCCAGCGACTCCAGATCCTTCTCCGAGTGGGCCACCGTCTGGTTCAAGGCCGCCACATCCGGCGCCGGCGCCTCAGGCAAGCTTGACGAGTTTGTGAGTGCCTCAGGCAAGCTTGACGAGTTTGTAAGTGCCTCAGGCAAGCCTGACGAACTTGTGGGCGGCTCAGGCATGGGCGGCAGACCCAGGAGGGCCTCCACGTCCAGGTCGTCGTCTGCTGCGGGCATCATGTCGTTGATGCGCTGGCTGAAGCTATCACACGACTGGTTCGGCGAGGTGTCCAGCGGCTCCGCCTCCTCGCCGATCGCCTCCAGGTGCTCCGACGCCGCGGCATGCGCAGGCTGTGCACACTGCGCCATCTGCTGCGGGTACAGGCTCGCCATCAGCGCGGGGTTCGGAGTGAAGGCGTTGTCTTCGTGCTGTGTCGGCAGGTTTTCTTTCTCTTCCGGCTTTTCATCAGCAGGCTTCTCTTCAGGCTTCTCTTCAGGCTTCTCTTCCGATTTCTCATCAGCAGGTTTCTCCTCCGATTTCTCTTCAGGCTTCTCCTCAGCGGGCTTCTCCTCCTGCTTAAAGCCCAAGCGAGAACGAATGGACTACAGGGAAAGAAAAAGAAAGGGGACTACCTTCGGCTTCTTTGCAATGGGAAGGTTGACGTACTTGGCAGCTTCCTCCTTGCAGAAGTCCATGAGATCCCTCTCCTAGAGGTGATTGGCGCAGAAAGCAAGGCACAGCAGGCTCGAGATAGGTGAGACTCTCCAGAGTGGTCAGGTACAGCACCACTTGAGAATAGAGATAAGCATACTCCCTATTCATCACCCTTCAAACCATCACCAACATCCGAATGACGTTTGTTTTGGCAGCTCCGTACGTGATACAAGCGTCATACGCGGTGCGGATCTTCTCGCGCAAAACAGTCTAGGGGTGATGATCCAGCGAAGAAACATACGCATCCTTCTTCTTCTGTGACGTTGTACGTGTGTTTGAGGGCGTGAAGCTGATCCATCAACTTAATTACGACTGTCTGGACATACGCCGACTCCTCCTTTGATAGGGTGTTCAGAAGATCGATGCACACCTTTAAACCCTTCCACCGCAGGTAGTAGGCCGCAATAAGGTCGTTTCGGAAGAGTGCGTATTCTCTCAACGTATCCGACTCTTCAAAGTACGGAATGGCATCTTTGCAACAGCTCGGTAACTGAAAGATATCTTGACTATTCATCGCAACAAAGAATGACACTCCGTCAAACAGCGCGGAAGCTGCACGACCAACTCTTCACTCCAAAAGCAACCTTAGAAAAGTGACTTCAGGCAACGACAACAAACACACAACGATACAGCTATAATGACACAACTTGACAACTAGAACAGATGGTTTCTCCCGGATTGATCTTCTTCTTGCATACTGTACAACGCCTATGCCTCACCCCGCCATGCATCATCCACGGCTTCTCCTCCTTGGCAGCCTTCTTCTTCTTCCGCTGCTGCAAACGGCTCGGCACCTTCTCCCGCGGCTTCCTCTTCACGTTGGGTCCGAAGTAGTACTCGTGGTAATTCTCCGATGAGTACATCTACACCTCACCCGCGCACTCCGCCTCCACCTTCTTCTGCGTGTGGTACACGACGTACATCAGCACCAGCACCAACACCACGCCCACTCCGTCGTACAGCATGCTGTCGCCCACCAGCACCAGCACCTCCTCCTTCCGGCGCAGCACGTGTCGTAGCACCACGTCCACCACGCTCACACAGAACACCGACGCCGCGAAGGCGATCGCCGCGATGAACGCGCGCTGCGATGACAGCGCCACGAAGCACCCGCCCACCGTCGTGGCGACGGGCAGCAACAACAACAGATAAAACTCCACCCTACAAATCAGGAGTTGTGACCGCAGGTACAGCGTTACGAAGCCCGTCACGTCGCTGAGGGCATCGCAGAGCACGCGGAAGACCATTGCACCCGCGTAGCAGCCAAGACTGGCGGTAAAGGCGCGCAGCGCGGTGCTGGGCGCGTGGTGACTCAGCCCGGAGCTGATCGTGACAGCGGCGACGGCGAGGACGAGGAGAAGGGGAAGGAGCACCCAGGTGTGGAGAGGGAAGAAAAGCAAGTAGAAGAACCCGACGGCGAGGGCGAGCAGGAGCAGGAAGAAGAGCGCGTTGTTCAGCAGCACCGCGTAGTACACCTGCCGGTAGCCCGCCACCGCCAGGAAGACGCCCACGCCCACCGCGCAGACGGCGAAGAAGAGCCAGAAGCGGCCCAGCGTGAGGAGGACGAGGAACGGCCGCATGGCACCGGAAGAGAAGGCGAGCTGCCCGCCCATGTACCCCGCGAAGAAGTTGGCGTACTCGTCGGAGAACATTCCCGCGGGAATCATCACGTCGTACTTGGCGTGGGCGCGGTACGCCTCGTCCACGTCGAACACGACCGTGTAGGGGTTCACGATCACATCTTGCGAGCCGACCACGCGCGTCACGTTGCCCGCGGCCTGCTGCACCGTTACTACGATGGTGGCCGTGGCAGCTACGTGCACGGTGGGCTTGTTGAAGGTAAGGGCGAGGAAGGGGCGGAAGCGGCGGCGCGCGAAGAGCACGGTGGCCCAGCGCGTGACCTCCAGCGCGTCGTCGTTCACCGTGACGGCCTGACGCACGTCGCTGCGCAGCGCGTTGCCGGCGAGGTCAGTGAGCAGGGCGCGCGGGATCAGAACGGACAGGCGGCTCTTTTGCGCGGCCGCCAGCTCCAGCGCGATGCGGTCGGCCTCCACGGCGGCGCTGAGCACGGTGCCGCCCGCGACGGAGATGCACTCGCCGACCTGCCCGGGCGAGCAGATCATGGAGAGAAGGCGCTCGGCCGTGCTGGTCTGGAGGTTCTCGGTGAAGGAGTGCAGCGGGTCGTAGAGCAGGAGGATCGGCTCGGAGAAGGCGAAGGAGAACCACAGGCGCTTGGCGTTGAAGTTGGCGGAGGTGGGCGAGGCGGCGAGCAGGTAGGGCGGCAGCGCGTCGACGGTGACGCACATAGAGATGACCTCCGTGTTGCGCAGGCCCGAGTTGGCGCCCACCAGCACGTCTATGGATCAGTGGAGCGAGCGAGACGCACCCTTCGCCGCCTCGATGCACATGGAACCCTGCACAGTGGAGCGCACCACCAGCGTGTAGTGGTAGGTGTTGGGGGAGTTGGGGTGACTGTCCACGTGCGGCGCGGGGTCCAGCGACACGATGAACCCGTTCTTGACGGTGAACAGCGCGTCGGAAAACTCGCGCAGCGGCTCCGTCGCGAACAGCCGGCACGTCACCGTGCTGTTGTTGGTCACGGGCAGCTGCGGCGACGTCAGCGTCACGGCGAACGGGCCTGAGTACAGCGTCAGCGTCAGCGGCGTGCTGCGCACGTTGCCGACGCCCGCCACGTCCGCCACGGCGCCCTCCATGACACTGACATGCACGACGGAGGTGGCGGGCCGGTTGGCGACGACGGCGAACTGGAAGACGCGCAGGCTGAGCCGCTGGAGGTCGAGCACGATGCAGCCCTCGCAGGCGATCTTCAGGACCTGGAGGTCGTTGACGGTGCGCGAGAAGGCGGCGAGCACCACGCGCTTCTCCTTCAGCACCTGCTCCTCCTCCGTCACGTCGTACAGCTCCACGAAGGGCCGGTTGCGCTCGTACACCACGTCCAGCGAGGTCACGTCGTTGGTGAGGAGCGCGCGGCTCGCCACGCGGTTCTGGTTCACGCGCAGCAGCTTCATCCCGGAGAAGTCGCTGGTCAGCCACACGTCGCACACCGTCTCGAAGAGTCCGGGGCGCGTGCGCACGTGGGTGACCTCCCAGCCATTGACGTCGAACCACTCCTGCTGGCAGTCGCCCACCTCCTGGTCCAGCGTCACGTGTACCACGCCGTAGCGGTCGTGGCTGTCTGCCGCCGGCTCTGCGTATGAGGAGGGAAGGAAGGAAGTGTCTGTGGGTTGTGAATCATCAGGTTGTGAATCATCAGAATATGAGTAGTCACGTTGTGAATCATCAGGTCGTGAGAAGTCAGTGATCGGCGTGTGAGAAGACGCTGCAGACACATGGATAAAGGAAGGAGGAACAGGGCGAGCGAAGGAGGCGATGAGGGTGGCCTCGGCGAGGGAGTGGAGAGTGATGGAGGGTCCGGGCACCATGTTGATCTGAATGGCCTTGGTCACGTAGTGGCTCACGCCTGTCAGCACGCCCACCGACCGCCCGTTCACCTGCACGTCCACCTTGCAGAACACGAAGCCGGGCTGCGTCGGCCACACGGTGACGGCCACGGTGTTCAGCGATAACGTGGTCACCGTCGCCTTCAGCACGCTCACGCGGCCTACGCCTCACACCGCACCGCGGTACACACGGTTCATCTCGTAGCAGGAGGCCGAGTAGGTGAAGGCCGTGGCCGCCTCGGCGCTCGCCTGCGACTCCACGTGGAACACCAGCGGCAGCGTCTTGGTCTCCGCCTGCACCGGCGTCAGCGTGATGCGCGGATTGAGCTCTACGGCTGAGAAGGAAGCTCCGCTCCCACTCATGGAAAAGTCCAGTACCACGTCGTTCGTCGCGCGGTTGCCCGCCGCGTCGTGGACGAGGTCGGCAGGGATGGTGAGCGAGCCGTACTGCGTGTCGTTGGAGGCGTCGATGCCGATCTGGAGGATGTGGCTAGAGTCAAGGCAGACAGACGAACTCACATGGTGGGCGACACCTCCCGCACGGCGAGCAGCGTCGTGTTGGCGAGCAGCAGCGAGTCGTACACCTCCAGCAGGTTCGTCTCCTCGCTCATCTGCACCACTTGGAACGCCTCGCTGCTCAGGTACGTCTGGTGGTTGGTCAGGAACGACACAGCCGGCGCCGTCACGTCGTACACCGCCGAAATCGCCTCGGTCTGGGGGAAGGCCACTGACCCCGTGGAGGACTTCACACAACCTACACATGACTCGCCCACACGACGACCACCCTCCTTCAGCTGGAGCGTGAGCGCGCCCTCCGCCACGGGGAAGAGGTGGACGAAGAAGAAAGGGTTGGAGTCCACGATATGCAGACTGTGGATGTTGCTCGTTTCAAAGCACGTCTCGTTGAACGCGCTCGTGTGCATCGCGAACTCCAGCTTCGCCACGATCGACGCCGCCGACACTGCCGGCGTCACCAACCGCATCGTCACGTCGGAACACTCCGGTTCTACGCGTCACTCCCGCTGGCAGCACCCACCGCGCGTGTACTTCAGCCGCAGCGTCCACTCCTCGTTGGTCACGCCGGTGGTGAGCGCCACTGCGCGGCGCGGGAGCGTCACGACGAAGTCGCCCTCCTCCTGCACCAGCACCATCATGTCGATGACGGTGGAGCCGCCAATGGAGCCCCTCACGAACTTGATGATCTCGCAGCGCTGCGTGACGAACTCGGCGGCGTGGATGGAGGTGAGCAGCGCGGGTGCCTGCAGACGCACCGCCACCTGGTCGGAGAAGACCTCCTTGGCCGCGTCCATGGAGGAGGACACGGAGAAGAAGGGCTCGGCGGCGTGCACCAGCAGCGACTGCGACGCCTGGTTCGGCACGCCCTTCTGCGAGTAGGCCGTGCCGCCCTTGTAGGTGATCTGCACGTCGCCGAAGGCGCTCAGCTCGCAGCGGAACTTCACGACGGTGTCGGTGACGGAGACCACCATCAGCGTCGCCGCCATTTCCTCGCTCTTCACCACCTCCAGGTTGCTGGTTGTATCGATCGAGCTGTGGATCATGGCCGTGCTGAAGGTGGCGGAGAACTGGAAGGTGTACGGCGCCGCGCTCGCCATGTTGTTGCCGCTCTCCTTCTCCAGCGCCAGCGTCACGGTGGGCCGCTGACAGCCCGCGTCCACCACCACCGGCGTGATGGCGCCCAGGTACTCTCCGCTGCGGCTCTGCAGCGCGCCGTTCAGCACCTCCAGCTTGAGTGCGGTGGTATAGGGCGCCACAATGACGACGCGGCGGTGGTTGGGCGAGGTGGTGACGTCGTAGAGTGTGGTGCAGTGCGGGCAGAGGAGCCACTCGGGCGTGACGGCGGTGATGGGCTGCGAGCAGATCACCGAGACGGCGAAGGAGCTGTGCGCCGAGTAGATGAGCGGCGTTACCTCGAAGGAGCAGGTGGGAAGCTCATCAATGGTGATTGCGTTGCTCAGAACAGGAGGGTTTGCATCACCGAAAACAGCTGTGTTTGCGTCGCTCAGAGGAGTGCTTGGGCGGCTGAACACAGCAGTGTTTGCGTCGCTCAGAGCAGCAATGGAGCGATCAATGGCGATGGTCACGTCACTGCACTTGGCGCCATGCGACACCCTCCACATCTGTGTTAAACCCGCCGTAATCGTGTTCGACTTCGCGGTAGGGTTCACCAGAATGGACAGCGTGCTGTCGTCCTGCACGGTCAGCGAGTGCACCGTCGCGTTGGTCACCGTCAGGTCGTTCGTGCCCACCGGCATCTCGCGCTCGCAGTGCAGGCGCACCTCGATCAGCGTCCTCCCGCTCGCCACCAGCGGCGCCAGCAGCGCACACTGCACCGTCGCGTACTCCACCTCCAGCGACAGCACGTTGGAGGCGCGCGAGGCGCGGCCCGCGTCGTCGTCGAAGGCGTTGGCCTCCGCCCAGATGCGCACGACGCCCTGGTGCGCGGGCGACAGGTAGAACAGCCAGCGGTCGTTGGTGTAGTGCAGGTTGGTAAGGAGGCCGTGCGAAACGCAAATGGCGGAGAGCGACGGCGCGGCGACGGGCGAGCTGAACACCAGGTACACGGGGATGTAGTAGGGCGAGTAGGAGAGCGGCGTCTCCGCGTAGGGCGAGGAGAAGGTGGCAGTGAGCACGACGGAATCTACGTCTCAGCGCGGCGGAGCGAAGCCACCCTGCGTGACGGTGATGACGTTGCTGCGGACGTTGGGGTTGCCGCACAGGTCCGCGAACACCTCGTCCTCCACCAGCAGCGTCGCCGTGCCGTCCGCCGTCAGCTCCAGGTCGAACGCGTACGTGAGGCTCTTGTCGTTGCGCGGCCGGAAGTTGGCGATCTATGCGTCAGAGAGAACAGAGGCCACAACGCGTGCGCTGCCCTGCACCGTGATGTCCGTCGCGCCGAAGTGCTTCACCTCCTCCGACAGCGTCACGGAACACGCCGTGGTTCCGTCGTGCACCAGCGCGCTCTCGCACTGGAGGAAGGCCTGCGGCGGCGTGTTGTCTAGGCGTCAGCGCCGCGGCACGCGCCCACCGTAGAGGAAGTCCCAGGCGAACTCCACGTTCACCTCGCCGTCGTGGTCGATGAAGTAGCCATTCTTCACGCAGACCGTGCTGGCACCCTCCGCGTCCATCTTCAGCACCACGCGCAAAAGCGTGCCGCGCGTGACCATCACGCCGACCACGGAGCAGCCAGTGCAGGAGATGCCCTCGGCGCCCTCCTTGACGACGGTGTAGCCCTCGAAGGACAAGATGAAGTCGAAGGGGTTGGAGCGCGTGAAGTGCGAGGACAGCGCGACGACGGCGCTGTGCTCGTCGCGGAAGCCGATCACCAGCGTGTTGCTGGGCGTGTTGTAGAGGCCTTCATCGCCCGTCACTAAGTACCCGGACAGCGACACGTCCACGGAGTGGGAAGTCTTCTCCAGGTACAGAATGAACCGGTCCGCGTGGCCCTTCGTCCCCGGCTCCAGATGCACCAGCGACAGCACGCGACCCGTGGTGGCGAACATGCTCGCCTTCAGGCCCGTCACGCGCTGGTTGAACTGCACCATCACCGCGATGGGCGAGACGCACTCCGTCCGGCAGCCCGCCGTCAGCACCGCCAGCGGCCGCTTGGAGGTGTACATGAAGGACGAGGACACGTCGCTCTGCATCTCCATGCCGCAGCGGTCACGCAGCACCGTGCCGTTGAAGCCTGTGCCTCAGCCTCGCCCACCGCACCCACTTCGCATCATCGTCACTGTCACGCGGTCCATGTCCTGCGGCGACACGGTGATGACGCCCGAGCGGCCCGAGAACTTCAGCGTGTTCAGCACGCCGTTGGTCAGCGCTAGGTACGGCTCCAGCGCCGCCGCGTCCATCGCCACGGCCACGGTGAACGAGAACTCCAGGCGCAGCGGCGTCTTGCTCTCCGGCGAGGCGGACCACACGATGCCCACGCTCAGAGGCTGCGCCGAGTAGGTCACGCGGAAGGTCACCGTCTCGCTGCGCATGCCGTTGGCACCCTCGACGAAGCCTGCGGCGATGGTGAAGTATGTGAGGGACTTGTCGAGATAACACGTTAGCTGGGATGAGGAGAGCTGGCAAAGCCGCGGCAGCGCGGCCACATTGTAGTCCTTCACCTCGCCCTCCACCGTGAACGGGATGGTCAGGCTGCGTGCTGACGTGTAGAAGTGGTCCGTCGGCAGCACCACGCGCGGCGCGCGGCAGTCTACTCCTCACTTCGTTCACAAGCTCCCACCGTACTCCAGCTCCACCGCGTTCGACACGTCGTTCGCGTTCAGGAAGCCGTCGACCACCGCTCCCGCGCGCAGCTGCACCGTCGCCGTGCCCTTCTCGCCCACCACCACTTGCACCTGGAAGCTACGCCTCACACAGATTAGGTACGCCCACTGTTGCCGATCGGCTCGTGTTATGCTGCCAATATGGCACTCGTCGCAGCAGAAGGCGCTCGCCGTCAGCCCGCTCACGTCGGCGGAGAACTGCACGGTCACGCTGTAGAAGCCGGCGGTGCAGGCCACCGTGGCGTTGGTGGTCACAGTCAGCACAGCCGTGACGGGGTCGCGCTTGAGGGCAAGCGTGACATGGTTGGACTCCTTGGAGTATACACCGTTGCTGTCGTGTGCGGCGCCGTAGAGGGAGAATGCGGTGAGTGAGGTGGCGGTGTCTTCGGGCTCGATCAGAATCATCGTGATGGGGAAGAACAAAGACGATAGACACGTGACGGCTACGGCTTTCCCTCCGTGTACAATCATGTGATTCATATTGAAAACGTAGTCCACAGCATAGATGAAAAAGGAGCAGAGCACGTAGCGCTTCGGGACACTCGAGATAAATTCACTGCACTCCAAAGATGCAGCAATTTCGTTCGAAAAGAGGAGGGCAATCTGCTGTTGCGAAGAGAGAGCAGAGCACTTTCCATTAGGAGAATACAAATCGACTAGCTGTCATCATGAAATGCAATTCGTACCACTCTTGTCGGACACGAGCACCCGCAAACGATTACTCACGAAGGAGGAAACACTTCCGTTATTTTGCACGCTATTGCAACGATACAATACGTCCAAACGTTCTGAAACAGCAGTACGTAATAAACACGCCTGCGGGAGAATACTAAGCGATTCTATCGTGTAATGTGCGTTTGATGGCGAAATCTGAAAATTGGCACAGTCAAAGGCACAGGGCAGTTCTTTGTCCGTTATTTCCAGCACGATACCGAAGTGATTCGGTAGACTGTGCGACTCTAAGGATAGGTTGTCATGATCATCTGAGGGTAAAACCGCAAGTTCAATTATCACTTCCCAGAACCTCCTTAAAGAGAAGAACACACATCACCCAGAGAAGGACTACTCTTTGGGCGAAGTGCGTTGGACACATCAAATGATCAAAATCGCTGTATAGCTATCGAGGATAAACTCTGCTTCTCGGTGTTCCTTGTTTGGCGACCACAACGGTTATTTCCCAAATCGAGCGGGTGGCTTTGCGCATTCTGATTGGCGAGCATGACTATGTTCTTTCCTGTTCCTGTGGATGGTCTTCTTCCCATCACACTGTGACAAAAGGAACGACTCGAGTCCGTTCCAAGGATTGGCGGGTGTTTAACAACTGCTTTCCAAAACGCGTTCACGCCATTCCATTCACTCAGACAATCAATTACAGACAAAAGAAAGAACAGCACGTGTTTTACTATTCGTTTTAGCAATGCTGCCTACACGCGGCTTTGCTTTGTTGTTTATGATCACGCTTCCCCTTTGTATGGCGGAGGTGGTTTCCAGTGCCATTTCATGCAAATTGGAGCGTCATTGCTACAGCGCCAGCCCTTACTCCGATCCCGATTGCCAGTCATATGAGAGCAGTTGTTGCGAGTGCATTTCTGTCATTCGTAGTCCCCATGTGCTCCGATTGGATGATTCGGCTGTTCGAGCGGTCCCTGTCCCTCACTGTCGCTGTACAATACGACTACGATTTTTTCAATGAGAATGAGGAGTTGGTTGTGACTTCTCCAACGGCACTGCTAATTCCGCATTCGTTTTATCAATCACAATATGTGATGCTGCGAGGTGTTAATGCTGACTCGCTTCCGTCCAACGCATCCTTGTTCCTCACAGATTCGCTGTCACTCTACTATAACGCGTTTTACAAGATCATGTTTGCGTCATATCCAAATCTTCACTCATAGAAACCAGTCTTCCTTTCTCATGCGAATCAACTCCTACCCCGCCTCGGGAGAGTTGTTTCTTCTCATCCTTCCAAACCCTGAAGTCAGAGTGTCGTTTCAGATGTTCCATACCGTGATTCCCTTCCCCCTCTCAAGCAATCCCGATGGTTGGAAGCAACAGATTGCGTTATTCTTCCGCTCTTTGAACTGTGCACGTGTAGGACTGATGTGAGGTGTAGGGCTCTCCTTCCCGTTGTTCTTCTTGTGTTTCTCCCTCTTTTTCTTCGTTTCATTCCTCCACACTGTACTTAGTTTACGCGACCCTGCACTGAAGATGTCGAAGGAGTCGGTGTATGTCATCAGGCACTTGCGCCCGAACATCCGAACGAAGCGATCGGTACTTCCTTCCTCACTCCCTCACTGCTAGGACGCACCCCTTCTACGTAACGAGCGGCGGAACCATACACTCCCCATCCGATACTACGCGTCCACATGCTCCTGTTTGTGACAAACACGCGAGATAAACAACCGCACACAGACAAGCTATATGCCATTACCACCCGTCGTCGTGCCAGCGCTCGTGGAACGACAAGCCCGAAGGGTTGGAGTCCACAAACGCGTCAAACATCCCTCCGTTGTTCAAAAACAGCTCGAAGTTGTCGTCGCGGCGATACAGGCTCGACGCCGGCGTCGTGAAGTCCTCCGCCGGGGAGTTGGCGCCCAGGCTCACCGGCGACGCCTGCAGACTCGCCTTCGCAGGCTTCTCCGTCTTTCCAGCCGGCTTCTCCGTCTTTCCAGCCGGCTGCTCTGTCTTCGTCGCTGACTGCTCTTCCTCCCTTGTTGCAGACTGCTCCTTCGCGGGCGTGAACTCCTTGAAGTTCGTGCCGTGCAGACCGGACAGCTGCGACGCCTCGCTGTGGGACTCGCTGTGGGACTCACTGTGCGCCTCGCCGTCCAGCAGAGAGGAGCGACGAGTGGCGAAGGCCCCGTGGGAGGCGTCCTTGCCGAAGGGCGCGTCGAAGGGCCCGCCGAAGCGGAAGTCGCTGGCGAAGTAGTTCTCGTTGTCCAGCGCGTACTGGTCGTGGAAGTAGTTCTCGCTAAAGGACAGCAGGTTGCTCTGGTAGGGCAGCGGCTTCAGCGAGCTCTTGGGCGCCTGCCCCAGCTGCGAGTAGGGGTACCTGTCCAGGTGCGGGTTGTTCAGCGTGGTGTTGTAGCGGTCCGACAGGTCGCCGCGGATGTCCGCCTGGCTGGAGGACACGGTGGAGGAGAAGGGCGCGTACAGCGGGTGGTTGCCCACCGGGAAGAAGATGTCGTTCGAGTACGGGTAGAAGTTCGGCGGCTGGTACATCGGCGCCATCATCTCGCCCATCACTACGCCTCACACTCCTGCGCCACGCCCACGATCTGCTCGCCGCGCCGGCGTGCTTGTCGGCGGGTGCATCGCCGCGGACGCGTCGTCCTCCGCGGCCAGATGGTACTCCACGAACACGCGGTACAGGTTCTCCACGTAGCTGGTCAGTCCACACACGCTCACCGACGGGTTCTCCGGCGACGACGGCGACTGCACGCACAGCGAGATGCACGCGTTCCTATGCCTCAGCGCCGCGCACCGCCCGCACTTCTGCCCGTAGGTCTGCGTCAGCTCCTCCAGCTTCTTCATGTCCACGCTGTGGATGCTGTCGCTCACGCGCTTGCGCAAAAAGTCTGCGCGCTCCAACTTCTGGATCTTGCGGAACGCGTTCATCCATTCCTCGCGGCTCTTCGCACAGTACACCACCAGGCACGGCCACTTCTCCTGCAGGGACGCCATGCGCAGGCCCCAGCAACCGCAATGGTCGATGATCGACTTCAGCTGGCTGTAGCGGCACTTGTACAGGAACACGTGGCGCTGGCCCTTCAGCGACATGGGACGCTCGAACTGCCCGGGCGTCTCCTCGCCCTCCTCGTCGTCCACGGGGCTCAGCTCCTGCTTCTCTGTTGGTGCCTTCTGCAGTGACTGCAGTGATGGTGCCTTCTGTAATGACTGCAATTGCTGCGGAGTGGGCGCTTGCGCCGCTGTGAAAAGATCCGCTTTCCTCGCTTCTTCGAATGGAGGCGTAGTATTACCGATCGCGGCCGGTTCGGTGAGAGGCATGTTTGAGCTATTATATGTCTTGCATATACCGAATATCAGGGCTTTCAGCGCGTTGATGAAACGAATGGGAGCACTCCGGTTGTACGCGATTGTAACCGTAGAGGACTCGCCCCTCTTCTCGCAGGAGAGCGCAATTGCGGGATCCATCGCTGATGCGACTTCCCGGATCAACTTCACTTCGTCTTCCAGTAATTCCCTTGGAACGTCGAGAACGAGCGACAGAGAATCTACACGCATTATGTGCACTCGAAGTCGTCGTACTGTTGTTGCGTTTGGCACCCGTGCGTTGATGCATCGATTCTTCCACGCCGCCGAATTGTCCCTTCTTTCGGGTGGCAGAGGTGTCGTTTGCAGAATGGAATAGAGTACTTGATGACGAGGAAGGACGGACAGACTCGCGCGACGCGGAATTCAAATATGGATTTCCCCTCCTCGATCTAGCATTCTCCCTACTCATCGCAAATAATCAAGTGTCCCGAGAAAAGGGGAAACGGAGTTTGCTTTTCACTATACAACTATTCCCATTCTCAACGAGAAGGCTTTGCTTTGCTAATTCGATCCCCAATCCCGGGACAGAGGAGGAGAGGGGGCGCGTGTCCTGCCGCCAAATCGGAATGTGCATTTTGCACCTTGCTCACAACACTCCACACTCCACACTGGAAACACGTTCAGGGAAAACCCACCACGGCCATCAGTATTAGCTTTGACGATGCAGCAGAATCAACTGGAACTGATCATCTCCCTCTGTAATTCGCTCGGGTCAATGAACGATACGGAACGGTTGCTCCATGATGAACTCGGCGTGATGTGTAGTTGCGAGGCCGAAAGCCGTCTGAAATCGTTTTCGAATTCCGACGGATTCCTGCTGACGCTTATGGAGGTGATACGGACTCCCTCCGTGAATCTCGGCAGCAGGTAGGGATACGTCGAAACGGTCATGCGCAGACTGCAGGCAGCGATATATTTTAAGAACAGCGTCACGAAGCGCTGGTGTCTGAACTGCAACGAGACCGATCCCGAAAACAGCGCCGTGGTGATCGCCGTCCCGGTGAATCCCGAGGAGAAAGCTGCCATCCGTCAAAACATCGTACAAACGCTCCTCAACAGCGAGGAAGTCATCGCAAAGCAGTTCGTGGAGAGTACGGATGGTGGCGCTGTGTGAGGCTCAAGGTCTGGTGCAAATCGGACTGGAGGAGTACTACATCAAGTGGCCGACGATGATGAAGGAGCTGGTCGCCTGCTGCGCCTCCAACGACGTCGGCGTCATCCACCGCGTGCTCTCCATCATCGAGGGCATCTGCAAGGTGCTGGAGACCGTGCCCGACAACGACATTGTCTGCGCGTCGCGCCTCCCTCAGGACTAGATCGGCGACGTGGTGCTGCACTTCATCGACGACCTCAACTCCTTCCTGTCCGCCGAGTGGCAGCTGCTCTCCTCTCTCCTGCCTCAGTGCCAAAGTGCCGCTTTCCTTCTCGCCTCACCCACAGCCGATTACGACCGGCTGGAGCTGGTGCTGGGCTGCCTGCTGCTCATCGCCAACACGCGCCGCTACTGGATCACGGTGGACGTGGTGCGCAACCTGAACACGGAGGAGGAGGAGGAGAACGCGTCCTACGTGGACCTGGACCTGTGGATGGGTTACTTCATCGAAGTCCTGTGCTACAACAACCCCTTGATGAGTGCTTGCTCGCGCGGCGCGTGACGCGTAGGCGAGAACCCCACGGCGACGGTGCTGGAGGACCTGAAGTCGTCGGTGATCGCGTTCTGCTCCATCTGCGTGAACCGCCACACGGACCTGTTCATGCCCTACTTCGAGTCCTTCTCCTCCACCATCTGGACCACGCTCAGCGACATCGGCAAGGCGGAGGCCTCGCTCAAGTACCAGGACGTCGCCGTCGCCTCGCTGCACTTCTTCTCCTCGGTAGGTTCCGTCGCGCGGCGTGAGCGGCAGGTGAGCACGAAGCGCATCTTCCGGTCCGTGTTCGAGTCGAGCGCGATGATCACGCAGCTGATTCAGTGTGTGATCGTGCCCAACTGCATGATGACCGCCGAGGTGAGCGACCAGTTCGAGGCGCAGCCACACCTCTTCATCAAGAACTACGAGGAGGTTGCCCTGCATCACGCACTCCACCGTAGGGCTACAAGATGAGCTCGCAGCGCTACGCCGTCGCTCACCTCATCACGTCTCTGCGCGAGCAGTACAAGGACCAGTTCGTCGCACCGCTCATGGCCGCCATCTCCACGCTCCTCGCCGGCTCGCCCGAGCAGCGCGACTGCGCCTACCACCTCTTCTTCTACCGCTGCACCGAGTTCCCCACCATCATGCGGCCCGCGCGCCTGCTCGACGACGCGGACAGCGTCAAGTCCTTCCTCACCGGCATCGTCCTCCCCGACCTCGCCGTGCGGCTTAGGGTAGGGAATGACGCCTAGGCGCAGACCTCGCCCATCCTGCTGGCGGACGCGCTTATCGCGCTGTGCATCTTCCTCAACCAGGTGGACGACGCGCTAGTGCTGCAGCTCCTGCAGCGTTGCGTGGCGCTCATCGACAACGCCTATATCAGCGTGCGCGTGCTGGACGTCATCCTCATCGAGCGCCTCCTCACGCAGTGCCAGCAGAGTGGGTTTCATTTCAAACCGTAACTCCTAGCGCGCAAGGGCGTGCTGGACCCGAAGGCGCTGGTGGGCGTCATCGCGCCGCTGTCCAACTACCTGCTGACCGTCTCGCAGCCCGTCTCGCAGACCGACCACTACCTGATGAAGGCCTTTCTCCGCATGGTGCTCTTCTTCAACAGCGAGGTGAGCCTTCTCCTCTGCCCTCACACCAGATCCTCCCCTACTCCAAAACCATGCTCGAGAAGCTCTCACAGAACCTCGCCCTCCTCACCGGCAACATCTCCAACCCCTTCTACGTCCATTACCTCTTCGAGGCGCTCGTCGCCTTCGTCCGCATCTCCAGCGTCGACCCCACCCTCTGCCACGACATCGAAACCTTCCTCACGCCGTACATGCAGGACGTAGTCCCTCCCGCCCCCCATCACCCCCAGTTTTTGAACCGCGGCGTCATCGAGTACATGCCCTACATCTTCCAGCTCTACGGCCTGGTGCTTCTTGCTTCGCCGTCTCACGCGTAGATGCTGCACTCGCAGAGCGCCATTAGCCCCGTGTTCGTGGACCTGCTGGGCATCATCCTGAACGAGAGCTGCTGGAAGGAGAAGTCCAACCAGACCGCGCTGGTCTTCCTCCTCAGCGTAGCGCTCGCCCGCGCCGCTCACCCGCAGGTGTACCTCGCCAAGGACGTGTCGCTCTTCCTGAAGGACAACCGCGTGCAGACGCTCTTCTCGCTCTTCCGCCTCCTCTGCATCAGCAAGGCCTCGCGCGTCGACGGGCTGAAGCTCCTCACCGCCATGATCACCTCGCTCCCGCGGGAGGCCATCCAGCCCAACCTGCCCGTGGTGGTGGACATTCTGGTGATCATCTCCGCCGTGGGTCTTCACATCCATCACTCACGCCTAGCGCGCCTCGCACGCCGTCAAGGAGTCCATCCTGCACGTGCTGGCGCTGCTCACTGTGCTCTACGGCGTGGAGGCGTCCTCCTCGCTGGTGGCACAGAAGGGTCCCGAAGCCTTCTCCACGCTGTTCGCCGCGCTGTTCACCAACGGCGTGGAGGACACCGCCATTATCACGCGCAAGATCAAGATCGTGGGCGCCTGCCGCATGCTGACGGAGGAGGGCAGCTTCTACAGCGGCTCGCCGCTGCCGCTGGCCGAGGGCGTGGTGATGCTGGTGAAGATCGTCAACCACGACGGCCGGACCAACGAGCTGAAGGACTTTTCGGGCAGCAGCTTCCTGCAGGTGGTTTTGGTGACGGGGCGTGAGGCATAGACGAATGTGGAGTACGACGCCTACCACAAGCTGTCGCTGGCGCAGATCGACACGGTGGACCCCGTACCGCAGGTCACCGACGTGGACGCGTTCGTCACGGCGACCATCAACCAGATCGGCCAGAAGCTCGGCGGCTCCATGGACGTCCTCCTCAACGCGCTGCCCGCGGGAGACAAGGCGTATCTGCAGAAGAAGCTGCTCTCATCGCCTGTTTGTTAACAAACAGCGGAAAGCGACTAATATTCTCTAGTTTCTCCATTGTAGCGGTTGTGCAGCATGCAGCTGTTGCAGAGGTGGTGGAGCAGCTTGAACTTGCCGCATTTCGGGCACACGACGATGTTCGTCTTGGGCTCCAGGTTCTTCGACGCTCTCCTCAGTCTCCGCTTCATGATGGACGCCTACACTAAAAAGGACGACACGAGCGCACTCTCTTCTTGGGCGTGGCGAACTGCAGAAAGGACTCCTGCAGCCACTCCACCAGATCCATCTTCTCCGACTCCTCGCTTGGCTTCATGATCGCCAGAGGGGAGCGCTCAATCGCGGGCAGCGCGAATTGCACCTGCGGGAACACGGGGAACAGGTGGAACGACAGGTTCCGCACGCATTGCACGAGACCACGGAGCAGCATATCTCTTCACACGGAATGAATGAGCGTGGGATTCTGTTCCGCCTTCAAAGAGAAAAGATGATAAAAGAAACAGCGCATTAACCACACCGAGGAGAACAAACCGTTAGCAGGAGCAGCTTAGTCATCCTGAGCCTTCTTCGCCTTGTGGAGAGCAGCACGACGGCCAGTACCCCAGACCTTCTTGTCGTGGTTCTTCTTCTCCTTGAGCATCTTTCTGCCCTGTCTCTGGTGCTCCTGGATTCCGAACTAGGCATAACTCACTGCAACAGCCGCCACTCTAGCGAGACGGTACTTGGCCTCGAACTTCTTCACGTCATCAATGGAGTCGTAGATGAGGGCGAAACCAGAGGAGCGGCCACCACCTAGTTATCAACACAAAGAGGACGGCAAAGTACCGAAGGCAATCTGGAATCCGAAGAGGATGATGCACTTATCGTCAGCCACGTTGTACTTCTTGGCCAGGATGCTCTTCAGCTCGTCCTTGGACACGGAAGCGCGCTTGGGATGGATAATCTCAATCGTCTACCCCGTCAGAGCGAAAAGCCTCAAACTACCATCTGACGGCGCTTCAGGAGAGGGTTTCTCATGAACTTTCTCACACGAACAGTAACGGCAGCTTCAGACATGGTTATTCAGTGTAGTTCTTTCAATACACACGCTGGGAGTGGACCAAGAAACGCCGCGCGTTCAGTGGTCAGGCACCATTGATTACCAAGAAGATTGAAACAAACACGCGCTATTCCGTATTCATCTCCGTAGAGAGAGAATTCCTAAATGCATCCACCTGCTCATACATGAAGGCGTAGCGCTCCTTCACTTTCGTCGTAATCTCCTTCAGCGTCTTCTCGGGAATGCTCTTCCCGCCGGGCTTCACGATCGACAGAACGCGCGCGTTCCGACCCATCACCACCGACACCGTGTCCTCCACCAACTGCTCCTCGAACACGTCGGGGTCCATCACCTCGAAGTCGTCGAAGAAGCCGAACGTCACGCTCACCGGAATGTCCAGAATCGTCAGGAAACGAGGATGATCTAGGATCAACGCAGCGCGCAGCGCGTACCGTAGTCAAAGACGGCCGTGTCGTCCTTCAGGATCGCCGTGGGGATTTTCAGCGTCATCAGCGCCGCCAGCAGCGCAATACAGCAGGCATCCAGAACACTTCCCTCGTAATCAATGCATAGCAAATCTGCATGGAGACAGATCATCTTTTTCATTTCGGGGACGTACAGCTCGCCCACGTCGATCACATATCTATCCCTCATTGCTCCGCCACGGTGCAACTTCTCGAAGATGCGACGCAGCGTTTCCGCGTAGAAGACTGCCTGATTTGTCGGTTTGCCCAGGAAGAACTTGGGGTTGGAGAGAGGGGTCATGATGACTCTCACGTCTATTCCTTACAACTGCCAGGTATTGGGAACCCAGATTCCCGCTCGTTTGTGTAATCTCGCCAGCGTCAATGTATTCGAGTTTCAGACCGCAGATGATGCCCGTCATGCCGATGCGAACGAAGCTGGATCCGTCCGCGCTCCCAATGTGTCCTAGTCGTCAACATCGCGCTCCACCACCCACCAGGTGCGACGATCAGGCCCCTCCCGTCGTTCATGTCTCTTCCGTCGGGCCGAATGTCGCTTTCCAGGAACCTAGTCCGACAATCCAGCGACTCAGCGCTACTTTCCATAGAAGGCTTTGGGACAAATCTTCTTAAACAGTTCTGCGTTCATCGCTCCCCGTTTTTGTGAATCCTTGCAGAATCAGAGGGAGGCGCGACAACGGTTATTCCGCAAATAGCACGGAGCCACCCGAGTCCGTCTTTCACGCTCTCTTTCTTCCAAAAACAATTGATTCCGACCTCAGAAGGGGCGACTGTCTCGAGTGCATCTTTCTGAAAGCAATCCCGTTGTTTTTACTCCTATCGGCACGCAAGTTCGAATCAACGCTCTTTCGCTGTGGAACAGGCAGGGCGGAGGTGAGGCGTAGATGAATACGAATCAAATGGAACAGCTGCTGAAACAGCTGCTCACCGTGAACAATGACAACAGAAGTCGTGGAGAAGGGGCTTTGGCGGAACTGGAGAAGCATCCCGAGAGCTACATCACCTCGCTCGTTTCCGTAGGGTTTGGGCTGCTGGGGTGACGCGGCTAGGTTATTCACACGTCCTCGCTCTCCTCCGTCCGCAACCTCGCTTGCATTCTGATGCGGCAGAAGCTGAACACAGGGGAGGACGGCGTGTGGGACAAGCTCTCTCCCGCCTACCAGACCTCCGTGAAGGCGCAGCTGCTGCAGTTGCTGGAGGTAGATGACTTTAGAGAGTGGTGATCTGCATAGAACGAGAAGGAGCTGAACATCCGCGAGAAGATCTGCCAGTGCATCGGCGAGCTGGGTCTGAGTCGGCTGGAAGTGGGAGACGTACTGCATATCACCAACTGACATCATGCATAGTGGCCAGAGCTGCTGCCGTGCGTATTCGCGCTCTGTCAGGCCCTGGACCCTGCGACGCGCCTGAGCGGCACGTCGATCATCCACTACCTCACGCCGTACCTCGCCGTGGCGGACAAGGACGACTTCCCAAATCTGCTGGTGATCTACCAGCAGTCACTGAAGGAGCACGACCATCCGCTCATCCAGGTGGAAGCGTGTCGCTCCGTGTGCACGCTGCTGCGCAACCTGCAGACCTACGAGACGATCGCCTTCGTGAACCTGATTCCGCTGATCCTGCGCGCGCTGGGCGACATGCTGAACCACAACCGCGTCAGCTTCGCGCGCGAGATCATCATCGCGCTCTGCGATCTGGTGGAGGTGCACCCCACCTTCTTCAAGCAGAACGTGGGTTCAAATCGTGGGGATCACCACTAGCTGGAGTCGCTGATTCAGGCCATGATCTCCATCGCGCGGTCGACGGTGATCGACGAGGAGACGCGGCACTCCGCGCTGGAGTTCCTGACGCTGCTGATCGAGTACAGCCCGGTGATGATCCGCGCGCTGCCGGCGAACATCCTGATCGTGCCGCTGCTGCACATCCTGCTGGGCCTGCTGCTGAAGGTGGAGGACGACCCCGAGTGGAGCCTGACGGAGGACGAGCCGGATGAGAGCGAGGACAACGTGTTCAGCTACGCGCTGCACATCCTGAACCGCGTGTCGCTGGCCATCCGCTCGCGCGTGCTGCTGCCGCCGCTGTACCAGATGGTGGAGGGGTTTATTCACAACGCCGACTGGAAGCACCGCCACGCCGCCATGTACTGCCTGGCGCAGGTGGCGGAGATCGTCACGGACGCGCAGCAGAAGCGGCAGATCTGCGACTACGTGCTGGCCTCCTTCCAGGACGATCACGTGCGCGTGCGCTACGCCGCCATTCGCTGCCTGGGCCAGCTGGCCACCGACTTCAAGCCGTTCATTCAGGAGGAGCTGGCCATGGCCGCGCTGAACGCCATCTTCTCCAAGCTGAGCGCCGAGGAGCCCGTGCGCATCCGCTACATCGCGACCGCGGCGCTGATCAACTTCGTGGACGGCGCCTCCAAGGAGATGCTGCAGCCCGTGCTGACGGAGATGCTGCAGGCGCTCGTCACGCCGCTGCAGGTGTCGCCCGTGATCGTGCAGCAGCAGGTGCGCGTCGTGGCGCGGACTGAGGCGTAGATCATGTTCTCCATCGCCAGCATCGCCGACTGCGTGGGCGAGCTGATCGCGCCCTTCTACCAGTCGATCATGCCCGTCATCAAGTCCCTCTACATCCACCCGCCCATCACACAGGACTCTCTGGCGGACCCTGCGGACCTCACCGTCTACCGCGCCAACGCGCTCGAGTGCATCACGTGCGTGGGCATCGCCGTGGGCGGCGCTACCTTCCGCAACGACGCGCGCGAGGTGCTGGAGGTGATGTACCACGAGGGCATGGGGCAGGTGGAGCAGGACGGAAGCGACATGAAGGTGTACATGATGACCGTGGGCGTGCGACTGCGGTGTGAGGCGTAGGCGTGGGGCCGCATGTGCACGGCGCTGAAGGAGGACTTCATTCCGTATTTGGACATGATCATTCCCATTCTGCTGAACACGGCCAACCAGGAGGTGGAGGCACCCAGCGAGGAGGCGATCGACGAGTTTTTGGAGGAGAGCGACGACGAGGCAGGCGTTTCATCACGGCGTAACGCATAGGACGACGACTCGAACATCATCCGCACGAACGGGATGAACGAGAAGGCAGTGGCGTGCCGCGTGCTGTCGATCATCGTGGTGGACCTGCACTCGGCGCTTCTTCCCTACATCTCCGCCATCATGCACACGCTGCTGCCGCTGCTGAACACGCTCCCTTTCCAGGACATCCAGATGGCGGTGCTGGTGATCATGCCGGACCTCCTCATCTCCATCGCCGAATCCATCTACGGGCTCGTGGGCATCGAGAACTACCGCCAGTCCTTCAACTTCATTCTCGACACGCTGCTGACCTTCCTGGTCGACGACCCCGATCTGGAGCTGCTCATTCCCTCGCTGCAGACCCTCCAGCTCTGCCTCGAGAAGTCCGTGCTGGAGAAGGAGGAGCGCGTGGAGGTGATCGGCGGCGCGGAGATCAGTCGCATCATCGACGTGATGAACGCTTCGCTGAAACTCTCCTTCGAGCGGCGCGCGGTGCGCAGCGCGGACGTGGAGCAGGAGGACTGGGACGAGGAGGAGGTGGAGGAGTTCAAGGACCTAGAGAACGACGAGAACCGCGCCAACTATCTCATCTCCGACGTCATTGGCTTGCTGCTGCGGCTGTATCCCCGCTTCGCACTCCCGCTGGTGCACGAGATCATGCTGAGTGATCTGATGCAACTGGCCGACGAGTCGCGCACCAACGGCGACAAGCTGGTGGCCATCCACGTGATGGAGGAAATCGTGTCGAATTGCGGCAAGGATGCGTTCCAGTACTACACGACCTTCGTGCCGATCTTCCTGCGCGAGATCCACTCGCCCGACGCGGACCTGCGCTACGACGTGCTGCGCGGGCTGCAGAGCACGGTGGAGGTGGGCAAGGACCTGGTGTGCGAGATTGCGCCGCGTTGCGTGAAGGAGATCGAGCTGGTGCTGGACGACCCCGTGTCGCAGGACGCGATGTACGAGAAGTCCAACGCGCTGGGCGTGGTGGTGCTGGGTCGTGTGTGCGTGGCACTGGGCAACTATCTGATCATGCTGGGCGAGCACTTCAGCTTCTGGCTGAACCACCTAGCCTGCGTGAAGGAGAAGGAGATGGTGGAGGCGTGCGTGGACATGGCCTGCTCGCTGCTGCAGCGCGGCGAGGTGGCGTTCGTCGGCGACGCCAATCAGAACATCCTGCCGATCTTGCAGTACCTGTGCAACAGTCTGGGCGTGGTGAACGACGAGCTGGGCCTGCGCGTGGTGCAGATGCTCAAATCCATCCAGAGCCAGTCGGATCCGAGTCTGTTCACCATGCTCTGGAATTCACTAGGGAATGAGAAGGCAAGCTTCGTGAAGCAGCGATTGGACGCCGTGGCGAATATGGTTTGATTCTAGTTGTGTTCATTTACTGTTCTTTTATCGTGTGCGCTGTTTGTTAGAGATTCACCTTGCGATTTGTTTGCTTGCCGATTCATGAATGCGCAGGGGGAAGTAGTCGCTTTTCATGTCTTTAATCCATTAGCTAGTCGCCATTCTCGGGGATGCGTGCTCCATGTTTTCGAAGAATCGGATACCGGATCCTTTGAAGGCGCTCCTTGTAAGTGTTGATTGCATGCGTGTAATGAAAGGAGAAGCGCCGTTTCCATCACATGCTCGTTACGGGCAATATGGGCACGGGAGACAGTCTCGCCTATCTTCAGACAGTGTGTGATGATATTCATATGATCAGCGGATTACTCGATTCCGTAATCCCCTCTCCCTTTCACAACCACTAGAATTCGGAGACTCCCTTCCAAAAGACCATCTCTATCGCGGGATACACAATCCTCCTTCTCAATGGAGCCGCATCGATGGTTGGCATCTCGGATATGCTTCTTCTCTCTTCTGCAAAAATAGTACTTTTCTGTCGCCTCTCCTTTCCTAGAATCATGCCGACATTTGCGTGTATGGCAATACCTTCGACGCATCGGTGCAATCAAAGGACGGCATTCTGTTTGTCAATCCAGGCTCCGTGTCGGGAGCCTTTCATCCCTATCACCCGTGCGTTCTCCTGTATTCTCTTCACTGTAGAGATAACAAGCCCAGCTTTGTGCTGCTCTCCCTGAAGGAAAAGGAGGTATGGTAGTAGATTGTGAAATGATGGATAGGTGGAGGTATTCGTCTACCAGATCTGCGACGAGAAGCTGGAAGTGGCAAAGGGCTCCTTCAAGCGCAACGAATAGCAGCCTTTGTTCCAACAAACAAGCATAGTCCATCCATTCAATGGACGGATCCTGATCCACTTGAACCACCACTTCCTGGAATGTGTTACTGCAGATGTGCTGGATCGTGGTTCTCACCTGCTTCGGGTCGGCAGAGCGGTGCACCTCCACATTCATCAAACCCACCAACCGTCCCGGACTCTCCACCCAGTACTTCGTGGACTTCACCTCGATCACGCCCTCGAGCATGTTGACACGACGCACCAGCGTTCGGATCTCCTGCGCCACATCATTCGTCACGCCCAGAACAAGCACCTGGCAGCACGTCTACGATAAACAGATGGTGGTGAAGATACCAAGAGCTCGGGATAGCACTGGTAGATGATGAACAGGCACATGACGCCACACTCGATGTGATCCGCCAACACCATGCCGCGGTTCAAGCTGAGGTAGCTGGACAGCATCATGAAGCCCAGCGTGGTCAGGTCCAGGAAGATGTGGAAGACGTCCTCCTTGTTGATGGTGGCCACCTGCGTTGATTCTACTTGACACCCTAGCGCAAACGCGTACTCACTTGGTAAATATCGCTAGAGTAGCGCGCTCGATACTGCTGCTTGTACCACCGGAAGCCGAAAATGGTGATCAGCGAAATCGCGAAGGAGACGTAGTTCATGTAGGACGACAGTTGCGATAGGAACGGAGACAGCTCCACAATCTCCTGGTGGTGACCCTCGATGACTCCGTGAATCATCTCGAAGAGAAGGAAGCAACACATCTACGATTCAACAATGCGAGTGATAGCCACAATAATCGCCGAGAGGTTGGCAGTAAAAACGAGGAGATACTCATGGCGTCCATATCCGTAGGAGTATCTGCTGTCTTCCTTCCGGTTCTGCAGCACTGTGGCGATGGCGATAATAATGTACTCCATAATGTGATGGCCTCGGTGAATACAGTCCGTGAAGCATGCTACGGTGAACGCAATGCACTGCTCGCACCCAATGACTCCGTAACCAGTCCCAGATAGAGTTGCACGGCGGAAACCACGACGCAGATGAAAACAAAGAGCCACATTCCCTTATCACGGCTACATGTGAACGAAAAGAGCCAGAAACAACAAGAGTTCGCGTTTGTGGCTTAGGAGGTACTGGAACGTTGTCTGCTCGTCATTGCGTGAAACCATGCTGCTGTGGGTGTAAGTCAATGTGTGTCGAAGGTTAAATTGAAAGGAACTGCAAGAAGAATGGAAGTAGCGTCGCAACAACAAACATGGCTTCAAAACCAACTACACCCTTCAGTTCGATCCTAGCAAGCTGACTTCTACCATGAACACCTCTCCGGGACGAATATCGGCAACGATATTCCCCTTCTCGCCAAATCCCATTTCCGGAGCGATGAGGATCTGTCTCACTCCTCCCACCTTCATGCCTACGTCTCAGTTCTGTCACCCTCCACTACCCAGAATGGCGCGATCCAATCCCTTCACCACATGCGCCAATCCCACACGGAACTCCGTGGGGAAGGGCACGCGCGTGCTGTCCTCCACACTGTCGCTGTCCAGCACCTCTCCAGTAGGCAGCGTCAGCTTGTAGGCGATCTGCACGCGATGGCCATTGACCGGCGAGGCGCCCGTTCCAACCACCATATCGCGATACTTCACGAACTTCCCCAGGTGCTTGAATCCCTACTCCTTATCCCCTCTCTCGAAGGCGACCGGTTGGTTGAAGTCCACCGCATCGCGGCTGACTACTGCATGTTTCTCATGCTCTTCGGATTCATTGGACTCCTCCGATTCCCTATAATCCTCGTCATCGCTGGCCTCTGGAAGCGCCATGGCGTCCTTGAGCGACATGAGCTTGTTTCCATCGAGACCCGTCACGTAGCCCACAATATCGACGTTGCAATCGCCGACCACTTCAAAAGAGACAAACAGACAGTCCTTGTTGAACTTCAGATCGACACGCTGATGCGGGTGCTCTATAATGAAGATGGATCACAGTTGTGAACGTGGCGTCAGTGTGGCAATCAAAAACTCCTGACCCTCCACCATTCCCTTCAAAACGGCCTGTCCCTTTCCAGACGTCTGCAGAGCCACCTATCCAACACACAAAGCAATAAACATTACGTTGGTAATCGCGAGCTCGCGGAACATGAGGGCGATGGTGGAAGTCTCTCCAGGCACCACCTACGTCATCACTGCTGTGAAAGCATGGTTACCGTGCGACCAAAGAAGTATTCGACTACACTGTTGGGAATGCTCTTCATGATTGTGTCCTTTCCACAGCAAAGCAATCCTCCTGTGAAAAACAAACACACTCTAACTGGTACCGGACGTGAGAAGACTGGAGTGCTGCCTTACCACTTCCATCAACTCTCCCTTCAGCACTTCCTTGTCGTGAATCAGAGCATCCCACTCTACGCATTACTCCTGGTGCAATCACGCACTCTGCTTCACACTGTCAATCTTCCCACTCAACTCTGCAATCTGCCTCTTCTTCTCCTTCACATCCTTTGTCACCTTCTTGATCTTGTCGCAAATGAACGCCACGTCCTGCTGCCTCAAAAACGACACCTTCGCCATCTCGTCCACATTCGCTGCATCTTCCGCGTGCTGGTCCAAGTACATCAGTGACTCCACCTGCGACAGCATCTCCTACTCCTCACCCCCTCTTCGACCCTCCACTCTCTTGTACTCCTCCAACTCACTCGCCTCGTTCTCCATCTCACTCAGTTGACACGACAGCGAGTGGAATGTCATTTTCAGCTCGTACTCCTGCGCGCTGATTCCCTCCAACTTCTCCCGAATGGCCGTAATGTCCGTGTTCACCTTCTCTCGCTTCTCCCGCATCGCCCGCTTCTCGCTACATGCCACGCACCCACCGCCACTCACACCACCGGCGTATAGTCCTGCAACAGTTTGTTCTTGTGCTCCGACTCCGTTTCGTAGCACTGGTAAAACGACTCGTACGTCTTCGCCGTGACCTGGTCATTAGTCTTCGCCTTGGCAACCACGTCGTCCAGTCCGATGATGAGAGAAAAGAGCTGCTTTTGCTCCTGTACGGATTGCAGCCATTCCGTGCGCACGTCTTTCATCATGGCGGACAGCTCCACGATATCCTTCGTCAGCATGTCCTTCTCGAAGAACAGAAGCAGCGCGATGGTGATTCGCATGATGGCTGTCCACTTCTACACCTTCAACGCCACACCAATACAGACTTCTCGGAAAATGTACCCCCATAACCGGAAGAGAAGGGGAAACGGAAGAGTCTGTTCGTCATCTCTCCCATCAAATAAAACGTAAGCAAACAGAGTGATGAACCACTTGGAGACGATGATGCTGACGTCGTAGCCAATCGTCTCGAAATAGGTCAGCAGCGACGGACAGTGGATCCTTTGAATGAAACAGAAGGAGTGAGGCAACTGCATGTACTTCTGGAGAATGAAGATGAACCGCTTCAGCTCGGGAATGCCGGAGGACCACAGGCCCTCCATGTGGAGCAGGTGCGTGAGGTTCACGAAGATGGCGAAGGTGTGCTTCTCGATGGCGGACTGCGACTCCCTAGAGGGGAGAGGCAAAAGACGCGGAGTACATCATCGCATGCTGAATAATCAGCTCGTTCTTCCGTTCGTCCTCGCCGAAGCCCACGCCCTGCGGGTCGACCAGCCCGATGAGGATCACGCCAACCACGAAGTTCATTCCCTGCGCGTGATCGAATGAGGGCATGTCGACCTGGCAATAGCCAATCGAGGGGTAGTACTCGCTGATGCACCGCAGCACGTTCTCCAGCATGATCTGGCCCATTCCACCGCTGTGGCGGAAGAGGATGTGTGTAGGAAAGGTCCGGTTAATGTCACGGGAAATGTCGCCTAGTCGTCACAATACAGCATATGTCGCACCAATGACGCCCTCATTCTTGATAAACGTCTCACCAAAGCCATATCCGCGAAGACGATCATACAAGTCGTCATACTGGAAAGGCACGTCGTTGGATTGAATGCACTGATCCCAGTAGCTACCAATAAAGCAGCATCACTGGAAGACAACCGTCCCACGTTGTTCTTCTCGATGGGGCAATCCATCAGGGATTGGAGGAAAACAGAAGACTGAAAAGACCCTATATAATGATTGGAAGGAAAAAGAGAGCACAATTCCTCAGAGTGGAATTCACGGCGCGGAGAGTCACAATTTCGCTGCACTAGGATGTAACCGAGATTATCGAGAGAAATACGCCCAAATAGGGGCGGCAAATGTCCAATACCGAGCAAACACGACGGCAGTGGCTGTCTCCTTCCTGTTGCATTGTGGGCAACAAGGGATATAGAACAGAAGGAAGGAAAATGACAGGATTCGTAAACCGAGGACTCGAATCCGTGGGATGGGTGGGATTCGCAAAAACACACAATCGGTTTTCAATTCATGTACTGCGCTGCCATCGACCAAGGCACAACTAGGCAATTCAATCCTCATACCATTACCCGTAGTTCGCGCGTGATCGTCTTCGATCACAGTGGCTCCGTTGTTAGTATGGCCCAAAAGGAGCACGAGCAGATATATCCGCATCCGGGATGGGTAGAGCACGATCCCATTACCATTCTTGAGAATGTGAAAGTGCGCCTTCCCACGCTGCGTAACTCTTAGGCTTGCGTTGCCGAGTGCTTCGAGAAGAAATCAATTGCGCTATCTTCCATCGCGGCACTGGGCGTTACAAACCAGAGAGAAACGCTGGTCATGTGGGACAAGTAGCACCGCATCTATGGTTTTCACGCGCAGAACGACTGGGTTGCCTCTGTACAATGCCATCGTGTGGATGGATTGTCGCGGCGACGACGTGATCGACCACTTCACGGACCTTCACGACAAGGAGTGGTACCACGAGAAGACGGGTCTTCCTCTGTCTTCCTATTTCACGGGGCCGAAGCTGTACTGGGCCCTTACGTACTTGCCGGAGGTGAAGCTGGCGATGGCCGAGGGCAAGATGCTCGTGGGAACGATCGACTCGTGGCTGATCTGGAATCTCACGGGCGGCGTAAACGGGGGCATCCACACGACCGACGTGACGAACGCCAGCCGCACCATGATGATGAACATCCGGACCCACGACTGGGACCCGGAAATGTTGGCCATCATCGGAATTGACCGCTCCGCGTTGCCAACCATCCGCTCCTGCAGCGAGGTCTACGGCACGGGCGTGGGCTGTCTGGAGGGCGTGCGCATCAGCGGCTCGCTGGGCGACCAGCAGGCGGCGCTGTTCGGGCAAACATGCTTCGGCGAAGGCGACATGAAGAACACGTACGGCACGGGCTGCTTCATCCTCATGAACACGGGCACGAAGATCGTGCGGAGCCGTAACGGGTTGGTGACGACGGTGGCGTTCCAGCTGGGCCGCGAGGGCGCGGTGCACTACGCGCTGGAGGGCAGCGTGACGATCGCCGGCGCGCTGGTACAGTGGCTGCGCGACAATCTGGGCATCATCAAGTCCAGTGCGGAGGTGGAGGTGGCGATGTGAGGTGAGGCGTAGATCGAGGCGATGGCGACGAGCGTGGACAGTTCCGAGGGCATGTACATCGTGCCCGCCTTCTCCGGGCTGTACGCGCCGTACTGGCGGTCGGACGCGCGCGGCGTGATGGTGGGGCTGACGCGGATGATCAACAAGAATCACATCTGCCGCGCGGTGCTGGAGGCGACGGCGTACCAGACCTACGACGTGTTCGACGCCATGCGGAAGGACAGTGGCCTTGCCATCCAGTCGCTGCGCGTGGACGGCGGCATGACGGCCAACGCCTTCCTCATGCAGTTCCAGGCGAACATCCTCAATACGGATATCGTGATTCCCAGTGTTGCGGAAACCACGGCGTTGGGCGCCTGCTTCGCCGCAGGCTTGGCGGTGGGCTATTGGACGTCCCTGGAGGACATCAAGGAAAAGTGGATGATTGGGAAGATGTGGGTACTTCGGGAGTGCGTGAGACGTAGATACCATGGCGTGATGGATCAGGAGGGCATTGACAGACGAATTGCGGGCTGGCGCAAGGCGATTCAGAAGAGCCTAAACTGGGTGGACGAGTTGCGTGTTTGTTCAAAAAGCAGGAGAAAGAACTGATTTGCACATGCTAGACCCTTCACTTAGAGCTTCTTCGCCACGAGGTCGAGCTCCTTCTGGCCGTTCTTGGTCAGCTTGCGGCCGCCGTTCT
>ERZ827156.1202-NODE-1202-length-32185-cov-4.555244_pt1 | contig 32185 bp, 35 predicted proteins | sample MGYA00519919_ERZ827156 | MGnify/ENA primary metagenome ERZ827156 (study PRJEB31778, sample SAMEA3449269) | human gut metagenome | biome: human gut; feature: human-associated habitat; material: faeces | place: United Kingdom | collected 2010/2012 ...
ACACCAAGACCACTGGCCGCTTCGGCAAGTCCGTGGGTGTCTCTGCCAAGAAGTAGACGCGCGGCGTATGTTATACCCTAATGCTGTGTTTGTAACAAATCCCATCTCTACCAGAAGGAATTGTCGTCGAACAGGTTGGCTCCATTTCCAACCGGAATGAGCCGTACAGCGGGGTGGTTGCTGTGGAGACGCTGCTTTCGCTTCATCCGCTTTCGCATTCCGATGACGCTCCACTGGAAGTAGACGGAGTGCGCAATGTCCTGCTCTGGTGAAAAGCCCACGCGAGGCGTTGTCATTGTCGAGTTCTCGCTGTTGTCACTCTGTGCGAGTTGTCTCGTGAGTGTACTGGTTTGGTTCGCAGGTGATGTGGATAACTCCATCTTTTGCTGCTGAATCGCTTCATTGACCTCTTCTTGCTGGTGACGAACGGCTTCAATCTCTCGCGTCAGCAACAGACTCTCGTTTTGGAGCTACGCTTCATATCGCCGTGTTTTCCATCACCTGCTCAAGGGCCTTGCTCTGCTCCTCCTTTTCGATGCGCAGTGCCTGCACGGAGACTGTATCGGCTTCCCGCGTCTTCTGTAATGATACGAGCTCCTCCAGCAACTATCTGTCAATCACCAATCCAGTCACCAACCGTGAGTTTTGCCGCTTGCAATGCACGCAAATCCGACTCCTCATTCACCTTCTGTGTTTGTAGGGAAGAAAGGGTTGTGATAAGTGTACTCCGCTGCTGCTCCAGTTGCTGCAAGGACGCTTTTCCCACATTGATGTTGGTGTTGTATTTTGTAATTCTGCGTCACAACTCATTGTCAATTCCTACTCTTCCTGAAGATGCGCCACCTCCTGTTGTTGCTCTTGTAGTTTTGCCCGCAGCACCTCCACCTCCATGAGCAGTTTCTGCTTCTGCTGGTTGGACCGGTCAATCACCACTTCGTCCCTACAATCACACAGCATAGAGGCAGGATACCGCGTCTTTGTAGCGATGAGTGTGTTCGTGCTTACACTGTCTGCACTGTGAATAGGACTGTTGGGGAAAAGCGCGTTCCACTGCTGGATTACGCGCGTGCTCAGTTGTCTGAGGTCGTTTGCTTCGCTTCCAGGCGTTGTCGCGCTTTCCAGAGACTGTTTCGCTTTTGATAACCTGTCAAGGAAGGCCGACAAGAATCTATCCCTTCATCTCCCTCCACGGCCTCACTTTTGTACTGTCACGATTGTTGGTATCGAGTTGTTCATCGGTCGATACCCGGAAAATGAAACTTGGAGGGGATGATTTGGAGGGAAAGACAATGCGGTCACGCCACCCATAGAATGTTACATATCCCTTTCAACAAGCAATAGACGCATTTTCTCTCTTCCACGGAGGGATTCCCATCAGCACTCTTTGGGATTCTCCCTCCTCCACAGTTCATCCATTTCCATAAACAACCCTTTGGCAGGGACTGGTTTGCCGCCCTTTGATCACCGCGGGAATCGACGTGTCCAAAAAAGAGGCAACGGATTTCTACGGAATGAACGCGCCGCACCGACCGCCCTACATATTCAACAAGGACACTTTGAAGCTCAGAGTGGAGTTAGATCGTGGAGTTGTGGAAGTGGATGTACCCTGTCCTTATTGTTGCTAACGAATAGGCGAGAGCGACTTCGCTCGATCTTACAAGTGGACCCCAGTACTCTAGGGATGAGTCGTAGACCGTGATTTGTCGGATGAGAATTTGAAGCTGGTGTTGGGTCTCTTTGATTATATGCCTTTGCGCGAACATCTCAAGAAGTTGCTCTTGGGACGTAGTCCTTCTGTTCCCATTTTCCCTCTAGACAACAAGATTACGTATGTTGGTGCGTGCAGCATCGCCGAGTCCATACATGCTGGATTTCCGCAACTTGATACCTTTGATATTTCTTGTTGGATTGCTATCTTCCCTTCATGACGTAGATAACAGCATCGGAGACAAGGGATTGGAGGTGATCGCATCCACGCTTCGCAGACAGAACCCGAGTCCCTGTCCCGTTCTGAGGGAGTTCAATGTTTCGTGTAGGAGAAGAATCTCGAGTGAATGATAGGCAACGGCATTACTGTTGCTGGTGCGTTGCACATCAACAAGCTCATTCGTCGCACCGATGGTACATTGAACGTTTTGTTCGAGAGTGGTGTTCGGAGTTCCGATTGATGCGCAGACAACCCAATCAACGGTGACGGTCTCGGCTACATCATCTCTGCCAAGTTCTGGGAGTCCTTCTCCATCAACAGTACATTTTCTTCTCCGCGTGTGAACTAGATACCAACGCAGACGACGGCTTCCAGCAGTTCGTGCGCTCCTACTCGGGGAAGGCGTTCAACCTGAAACACCTGACGATCATTCGTTTGTGCCTCCCTTCCTCCTCACTCCGAGACAACCATCTCTCCCAGGCCAACTTTCCCTACTTGTCCTCTCTCCTGACCTGCATCCCCGTCCCCACCCTTCAAACCCTCAAAATCGGTTCCATTCTCCATTCCGCTTAATCGGCAGAAGAACCGTTGGGAGCCGAGGGAATGAATGTCCTGGTGTCTGTCGCCAAGCACCGCAGCGTCGCCAGTCTCAAACAACTCACGCTCTACCGTTTGGGGCGCCCCCACTTTTTGACTCCACAGACTGCGCCCAAACGCCGTCTCTCGTTTTCACGCTCGTGCAGGAGATCACGCGTGGCGGCTACCCCATGCTGAAGGAGCTAGCTGTGGCAGGTGCGTATGATGGGAGGATGTGAGGGTCAGAAGACGACTTCGAATTGACGATGCATTTCGTCACCACCATCACCGATCACAAGTGTCTCGACATGCTTATGAAGAGTGAGTCTGCCCATCATCCGTCACACACAGCGCCCAGCACCCGGTGGACCGACGAAATCGCCACATCCTTCTTCCTTCCTGCTTCCACCGCTTCCTTCGAGTGGCAAAGTGGGTGTTGTCGCCACGCCTGACTCGCAGACACCGGCGCACTTCCCCTCGCCTGCATCTTCAATGCATCGCTGCTGGCACTATCACTCCTGGATCTGCGTTCCGTTCAGATCACCACGTGCTACGAGACTGTGGACTCCTTGCTTCGATTCTTCGCCTCCTTGCCGCCTTCTCTTCAGACCCTCAAAATCGACGGTATTTCTGTCATTCTTCCATCATGAACAGGATTGACGCTCTCGTCGCCCGACACGGCACCCGACGCAGCAACCGACACGAAGATTGACCCTGCTGCTGACCCGAAGATTGACCCGAAGATTGACCCGAAGCCACTGCACGCGCTGCATCCGTACATGATTCAGCTCTCCTTCTCTCGTGAGGGTGTTGGTGGGAGATAAGAGACAGACGTAACGGAACCCTCTCTGCTGGTGCGGGCGTTGGCCGAGGTCGTCTCCAACGAGCTGGCGCTGAATCTCGAAGGTGAGCGTGTCGGAGTGACCCAATTGTAGATGTGCCCTTAACCGATGCTGATATTGGGACGCTCTTTGAGGGAATGAGAAGGAAGGGAGTGGTTGTGCGGGAGCTGCAAGTGAAGAAGGACGGATTGTCACCAGAGTCTATCCAGATGGTGAGTCTGATGTCGCCGCCCGTCGTGACCCCGCCTCTCGAAGACAATGGTGCGATTCGATTTGGAAGATGACAGCGTAGAACCACAGGGAACTCGGTGTAAATTGTGTACAATATGTTAGGGATGTTTGTTTCGATGCGTTTCAAAGAAAGACAATCAGGAGCACAACTCGCAGTCTCCGCAGACGGTGATGATGCGGTTGGTCAGGTTGGTCAGCATCTCCATCTTCTCGTCCACAGCACTACGATGAGAATGGGAATGAGCAAACAACTCCCTCTGCTTGTAGACGACGCTCATATCCTTCTCGTAGTTGTGTGTGGTGTTGTAGCTCTATCCATAACCCACAATTCCCGAAATCACGTTGTCCACATAGTTTCCCCGTGTAAAGTCCTTCTTCTTGCTGTTTTCGGCAATGCGCAGCAACTCATACTCGATGGACCCGTAGGCGGCTAATGCCTGGGATAACAGCAGGGAACCGTATTCCTGCCTCAGCAATCTATTTCTCAATTCCCCATCCTATCCTTACGTCTTCATTCCGTTCCACTGCGGCAACGCGAAGAGGGAAGCATACGACATCGCATCGTCCGTCATGCTTTCAAACGTGGTCTGGATAGCAGAAAACACCCGCTACTCCTAATCCCCTCGCTCCTCTCTCACTCTCAGCAAGTACAAGCGAATCATCATCGAGTACGCTCTCACGCCCAACTTGCGATTGTGTTCCGTCAGAAGGTTCTTCCCCAGCCCCTCAATCTGCCTCTCACCTCTCCATCCATCCCTCACATCCCTCTCCAGATACACGGCGGAATCCTCGCGGTCCACACTCCACTCGCCCTCCTTCAGGTACACCGTCGTCGCCGAGGGCGTCGTGGCGACCTCCAGCGTGCTCAGGTCAAACAGCGTTTTGGACGGGTGGAAGAAGGCGAGACGGTCGCGCGCACGCATCAGCATCGCCACGACGCTGTCGCGAAGGATACGCGTGGCGAAGCATTGCCGGTGTGATTTGTTGCGGTGGGCGAACTTGTCCTCGTTGCGAAGGACCATGTAGTAGTTCGCATAGATCACCCAGCCTGGGAAGATCTCCTTCCAGTGAAGATTCCGCCGTGCAAGGGAAGCAGGATATATTCAGAGCGGGCGAGACGCCTGCGTGGACGCGCGTGGGAAGGTTGATGAGCGAGAAGGGCATGTCGACGCGCTGCGGAAGGAGTGTCGTGCCGGACGCCACGATGGTGTACGGAGCGCTGCGCAGGTTGCAGGGGTACTTGATGTTGCAGCCCAGGCCGAAGAACACGCCTTCGCCGGGAAGGCACTCTTGGTCGGGCAGTCTGCCCGTGTGGTTGCTGCCGATGTTCGCTCCGTAGCCGATGTTGCCCTTGCCCTCAAACCACAGCGCTGGAAATCATTCCACACGATTTGACACACCGCTGATCAGCACGCTGTTGTGGTGGAAGCCGATGAACGGACCCACCAGCGAGGAGTTACACTCTCCCGATGAAACGCCCGTGTTGGGAGCAATGATGCTGTTCACGATCTTTGCGTTGCAGCTCGTGTCCGCGTGTTCGCACAGAATGCTCTTGGCGCAGTTTGACCCCGACTCAAACACACATCCCCATTGCAGAATGCTCTCCGCCAGATCGCCGTTCAGCACTCTACCCTTCAGCTCACCGCCCACTCCGACTCGCTCTTGTGTGCAGGACTGCTGAGGAGTGTGCAGGAACACACCGTCGAGTTGAGAACGTGGCAGCATTCACCCACGAACACGCTGTGAAGGAGCGTGCATCCCTCAACGAAACAGGAGGGGGAGAAGACAGAGTAGTCGCCGCGGATGGCTGCACTATGTCTGAGCGATCTCGCGCGCATGGACAGGTAATCGGGGAGGGCGTCGTTTTGGAACACGCCCGAGTCCACGACACTGCTGAGCTCATTGTACTTCAAGTCCCCGAAGGACTGAACCTGCAGGCCTCCCGTTTCATTGCCCATGTTGATGGTGACACCGTTTCCGTAGGTCGCATCCTCTATCTGTGTTACCATAACAAAGTGTCTCACTCTGGCAGGTGATTCGGCCGCAACCCATGAGAATGCTGCCCTTCAGAACGACGCTGTTCTCAACATAGGTGTTCTTGTGGACTGCGATGCCGGGAAAGAGATAGCAGTTGTGAAAGGTCGTATCAGAAAGGCCGCAAGGCAGAGTGATGGAGTCCTCGAAAGAGACGACCCCCACTTCTTCCGAAATCATGACAAAATCGATAAATGTGCAGTTGCGAATAGAAGAGAGATCAAGAGACGTATCCCCCTCGGAAAAGACCACCACATTATCCCACTTCGGATCCGTGCCTATACATAAATCAAATGCGAAACAGGATGCTGGTATTCTGATTCCGTTTCAACACGGCAATCTCCTCATCCTTCAGCTTTCTGGTGCTTGTTTCCTTCAGCTGTTTCCAAATGTGGGTAATCGAGTCTGTATGTCATCAGTCCACTCCGAATCAACCTTTGAATGGAGGATACGCAGAAACACTCATTCGACCTCTTCTGAATGAATAAAATAGGAGAGGGATCTGACCGAGAGGGATATTTCATGTCCATGAAGGCGAAGAGCAATTCTATCCTTCTCCAACAAACAGCGGAATTACGCCTTGAACACAATCGATTTCACCAGCCCGTTATCCACGTAGTCGATGTCGCTGATTCCGATCCCCGCGCAGCCCCCGCCCATCACCAGCTTCATGTACTTGTTGCTCGCGAAGCGGAAGTAGAACCCGCTCGAGGGCTCCTTCTCGTGCTTGGTGGTGCCCACGAACACATTCCCGTTGAAGAAGAACAGGAAGGTTGGCACCATCTCGCTGGCAAAGTGGTTGTCCTTGAACAGCAAGAAGCTCTCGCAGAATCGCAGCGTGATCACCGTGTCCTCGTCCGGGTGCGCCAGGTCGTACGTGATCTCCGCCTCCTGCGTCGGTACCCTCACCTTCACCACGCCCTTCGGCTTGCCCTGCTCCCACTGGCCCTCGATGTACACGCCCGACGGCAACACGTACCGACCCTGCCCACACGGCACGCCATCCGTGAACTCGCCCACGAAGATCGACCCGTCCGCATGGATGCGGCGCCCGCGCACCAACAGGCCCGCGTGGAACACGCCCCGCTCCGTCTCCTCGTTCTCGAAGAACCTCCGGCCCTCGCCCTCGAACACGCCGTCGGCGAAACTGCCCTCGTACACCACCTCCCTCGCCGACGGACACAGCAGCCGGCCCTCGCCCTGCGGCACGCCCGCCAGCAGCTGGCCGCAGTACACGCAGTCCTCGTGCAGCACCACCACGCCCGTCGTCAGCGTCACCTCGGGCGCGGCAGGCGCGGGCTCCGGCTCCAGGCGCAGCGGCACGTAGCGCGCGTGCTTCAGCAGCTCCAGCTTCTGCGTCTCCAGCACGCGGGCGTCCGCCAGACCCTGCTCGCGCGCCTCGAAGTCCTCCCTCAGCCCGCCAAACTCGTCGAACTCGCCAAATTCATTGAATTCGTTGAACCCGCCAAATCCGCCGAACCCGCGCGCGGCATGATTGCCCCCGCCCAAATGGCCCCTCGAGCCCTGTCTGCCCGCAAGCCCGCCGTGCACACCGCCATGCACACCGCCATGCACACCGCCATGCATACCAGCATACGCACCTCCGTACGCACCAGCATACGCACCAGCAGTCAGACTGCCGGGCCCAGTGGTGTAGTAGCCCACGCAGCCGGCCAGCTGCACGTACGTGGTCTGGATCAGCTGCAGCACTCTGTTCATCACACACCCCGGCTATCCTCACCTCGCACGGTTCAGCACCAGGAACGTCAGGTCCGCATCCGTCAGGTGCTTCGTCGCCACCTCCACCTCGCTGTTCAGACGCACCCAGCGCCGCACCAGCTCCTCCTCCGCCCTCTGCTGCCGCTGGCGCTCCTCCTCCGCACGGCGCCGCTCCTCCGCACGACGTTTCTCTTCCGCACGACGCTTTTCTTCCGCACGACGCTGTTCCGCCTCCTCGAAGTCCTTCTTCAGCTCCGTCATCTTCAGCTCCTCCTCCTTCTCCATATTGGCAATGCGCTCGCGGAGTGTCGCGCAATCCGCGTTCTTGTTCTCACGGAACCACGATTCCCATCCCGCGATCATCTCCATCACGTCGTCCTCGTAAATCGCGTACAAATTGTTGGCTTTGATCTCTCCGTCCTTTCCCTTGATCTTGTTCTTCACAGCGTTGATCAGCAATTGATAATCGTTCCACAGCTTCTGACACTCCAACGCCTCCTGGTTCAGTCGGTTCACGCTGTTTTCCAGGTGCAGGGCCGCGTCGATTTGCTCCTGAAGGTCCGAAGAGACTATGACGTAAATCGTGGCGATTTTGGCAACAGTCCGATTTCGAGGCGTGGATGAGTTCCGGACACATGGTAGAAGAATTGCAGTACACGGGCATCACATCCTGGCACAGTCCGCTCAGAACCGGGGCGAGACTCGCATTACCGTAGTAGGCGGAGTAGAAGGCATATTCGCTGTTTCCCTTGGCGACGCACTCCGACACCACACGACTGGTGTTCACACGGCAGTCGGAATGAAGGAGCCAAAAACGGGCTGATTATGGATATTGCAATGCCGTGCTTCTCGACGATCGCATTCACGATGCCCTTGAACGAGCGGTTGAACACGCCGGCGTCGCACACCTCGATGTGGTCAATTGCGGTTCCCTCCTAGAATTGAAGATCGCGCATTACATCGACCACCGCGCTCAAACACTCCTCCACGAGGCCTCCGAAGACCTTGTCGATGCCGGACTCGGTCAGCTGCTCCTCGAACACGGGATAGTCGCAATCGACGTACGTCTCATCATCGAAACCCTCAGCGGGAATCGCAATCTCACCATACTCCGTGTCTACACTTCACACCGCTCCATCAGTTCCACCGTCGTGGGAGAAATCCATCTTCAGTTTCAATAACCGCGGGAACAGGCGGTAATACACATCTCCGTTTCCACGAATGTCCGGATCGCCGTCACCCTTCTGGTCGTCGTAGGACTGAATGACCAAGTCCAGAAGAATGGAATCGATCTTGCTCGACGACACTTCGAGCGATGAAGCGTAATGCAGGATCTTGAAGTGGTCCTGCGAAATGAGCACAACTCGACAATATTACCTTTGTGTACTGCACGACGAACGCTTGCGAGGCAGAATAGCCAACGCCCACAAACAATACGGTCATGGGCTTCTCGTCGAACTGGTGTGACAAATTTAGGTAGTATCCATACTCCACGGCAACGGCGTCAGGCTCCTGAATCAAAATGTACTCGGTAATGCCCGAAACGACTAATCCGGCTTTGAAGTCATTGATTTGCTCCTCCGTAAAGTAGCGAGGAATCTACACATCATATAATCATGGAATAGATACAGAAAGGACAAGATTCAGCTTATCCGCCTTCCTATCCTTCTTGATATCCTCGATACGGTCGGAAATGTAGGACCCGGCAAGGTGCGAAGGCCAGAACTTTTCCTCCTGATTCTCGATAAGAACCGAGTATTGCACGTTTCCCTTGTCATCCTTCGTCATAGAAGGATTGGCAATCCTGACGTCCTCGCTGACCTGCGCGTAGGGGCGCTTGATGGACGATTTGATATATCTCACCCTGCAGCGCCGATCTCCCTCATTCTAACTCGTTAGATCGACTTCTGAAATCAAGCATACCACAACACTCGCAGCCGTGGCAGACAAACGCTTTCCCTTCGTGAACAGCATCTCTGAGCTAGATATAACACCTAACCCATCACAAAACGGCCTACGATAGCTCCTTCTTGCCGTTTCGATCGGCAACAATAATGGGGACCGACTTCAGTGGCTCTGATGGGTTTGTCTGGAAAACAGACATGAACGTACACAGATTTCCGAAATCAATACCTGCGGGACAGATATCCGTCATCCTTGAATCTGATTATGCTTTTGTAAGTCACCGAAAAGGAATCAGTTTAGGAAACGCGTAAAAACCCGATCACGGTAAAGAGCGTGTTATGAATGGTTTGGACATATGCGGAAACAAACAGTCAATACATGCAAAGAAGAGTACACGGGAAGCTGGGAATGGATGTACTGTTTCCTGTACAACGCAAAAAAAGGTGGATGCATGGGAATGCTGAAGCCATCCTCCGCAACGAAAGCCTCGTCGACGGGATCATCCGCGATGGTCTGCTCCCGCGCTGCCACGAACGTCCATTCGTTGCGCTCAGCACTCAGCTCCGTGTTGCCGTCGAGATACGCCAGCTCGCACTCCTCGTCCTCCAATCCAAACATCCTCTGCAAACGGTTGAACAAGGCGGCGTAAGTCTCCTCCACAGAGATGTACAGCAAACGGGGAATGTGATACGGCGAGAAGACCGCTCCTTCCTTCCCCCGCCATTCATTAATCACCACACAGCAGCATAAGGTGCATTGGTCTCCCGCTTCATTCATTGGACTGACGCACAGCTGAGCGTTTCGTTGGTACTTGCGTGCAAAAGACGGAATTGCGGAATCGCTCTGGATGTCGAAAAACGTTCCCTCGTCGATGGTATAGCACAGTAGAGGCTGCTGTTTCCAGCCCTTTCGTCTGCGTATTTCATCCAGGAGCACTCCGCAGGTGCATTCATTCTCCATCAGCAAAACGCACTCCTCGTAGTCCGCCTCCGACACAAGGTTCACGTAGTACACGACGCAATCATCGGAGTACCCGGGAACCACTTCAAAGTACATGAAAACCTCGTCATTCCCGCTTTCCAAAAATCGCGGCTTATTCGGGAATGTGGTTTCAATCCACTCACACTCTACCGCCGTCACCTCGTTTCCACACAGCTCGTCGAACTCGCTACCATCCCCCACTTTCCTCGTCACCTCGTTCAGAATCACGCGATCTCGCACCCACTTCGATTCCTGTGCCAGACATCGCAAATCACTCATCCATTCACATTCTTCTTCCTCCTCTTCCTCTTCTTCCTGCTTCACTGCAAATCGGAACAGTCGCACATCACTGGGCCGTGTTGCCACGCGTCGCGTGTACCTGAAATCTGCCGTGTTTGATGTGTGCTGTTGATGTGTCTGATGTGAATCATTCGATTGACTTGTCTGCTGTTGAAGAGCAGTGAACACCTGCTTCTGTAGCTGGGCGAACGAGGCAGTCCCGGCAAGGCGGAAGGCGAACGGCTGATAGCACTGGCTGTACTTGGCGAGAGGGACGCAGTACACGGTCAGTTCGGCAGGCAGCAGCCACTCCTCCTGCTGCGCCGAGAACGACACGATGTCTCCGTTCTATCATCACACCCCACACTCCACACCCACTCGAAAACCACATCGGGACAGAGACAGCTCCACCGGCACATCGCTGCCTGCTGTGCGCCGACACTCGTCACTTTCCTCCACACACCACACACCACACGACTACCCCTTATGCACCCCACATCCCACGCACCGCTGGAACACCTTGTCGCATGCTTGCCACACACTGTTGCACCGTCTCCTCCGCGTCCACACACACTTCCCGCCAACTCACTCGACCCTCTTCCCTCCATCGCGCGAACAGCAACAGACTCTTCGCACCCCCAGCTCCCCAAGCATTTCGATTGCTGCAGTACAGCTCCAACCCCTCCTCGCTGTGGGGGACCCCAAGCATTTCGATCATCGTCCCCATCTCGCACGGCAACTTATGTATAGGAAAAGGCACCGAAGCACGCTTCACCCGTCCGCGAACAACCCACCAGCACTACAAAACACCGCCTCTTTCCGTCATCACCTGTTTGGCCGCGGAAATCCCGAGTTGCTGTCCCCACGCAGCAAGCATCGATCGCGTCAACTCTTCTTCTCCCCACACGAAATGAATGGCATGGCCTCGTCGGGGCAAGAAATCATTCGTCACGGAAAAGTCCGTCAGCGACGCGTTTTGCAGAACAGCGAGCGAGGTGACACGCACGGGGCAGGCGTGGCGGTGAAGGTAGGAGTCGATGGTCCGGCAATACAGCCGGCGTAGGAAGGAGTGGAGGAGCGCTTGGTTCGCTTCGGCCGCCGCGTTCAGCTCTGAACACGCCAGGTGGTCCTTGCGAACGTACAGCAGAAGGTATGCCGACGCCTGCGTCTTGGCACCTCCCAGCTTCCCACCCTTCAGCCCGAGTCGCGACACCCTCGTTCTGACCGCCTCCTCCTCCTTCGCCAGCGGCGCCACACACCCGAAGCTATCACGCGTCACGGTCTCAAGGTCCACCTTCTCCACCACGTTGTCATTGAAGACGAACCACTGGCGCGCCGCGCGCACGAAGCTGTACGAGTAGTAGTGCCCCGCGCGTGCCGTGCCTTCGTGCATAAACACGCTGGCGAGTTCGTATGACTCGTTGCACGTGCACCCAGGAATGCAGGCGGTGGGCCGCAGCTCGGTGGGGAAGCGAAAGATGGAGTTCACCTTGGCGTGAGGCGCCTTCGTCATAATCACTTTGGTGATGGAGCCGGAGGCCCCGTCGAACTGAAATCGCTTGAGCTGGAAGCAGAGAATGGCGGGCAGTCGTGTGATGGAGACGGTACGCGTGGCGTCTTCTTTGGCGCCGGAGGACGTGCGGACGCCGTTGGGGCCGGTGAGGCGCTCGGGTGTGAAGTAGGAGCGAAGCGAGTCTTCGAGAGAAGTCATGTGCGAGACATCCTGCAAGTGAAAGGGGAGGAGGAGAAGCACGAGAGGGATGGCATAGAACGCCTCGGTTGTGGTGGAGTGAGTAGAGTGAGCGAGAGTGATGGTGTTTTGCATCTCGCCTTTGAAAAGGCTGTCTGTGTGTGATGGGAAGAAGAGAAGGCAACCGTACGGAGAACAGAGCGTTGAACTCGGGTTGAACAGTCTACGATGAAGACAGCATGCCATGAGCACGTGTGCCACTCCGTGTTCAGCTTCTCGATCAGCAGAACCAGCATCTCGTGCACGTCGTGCTACGATCACACCCGCCGCCCAATCGCACCTGCTGATTCACTTCCTCCGCGCTCCACCCGAACGAGTCCATCAGGAAGGAAATGTCCAGCGGCTCGCGCGAGCACTGGAGCAGGTGGAAGACCTTCTGGAGAGCGAAGGTGGAGGATTGGAGGGTCTGTTGGAGGGCAGAGAAGGATTGGGAGGCAATGCACTGGGATAGATGGGCGCGTGTGGGAATCGAGTTTAAGAGGCACCGGAACTCTGTGATGAAGAAAAGAGACTGGATGAGCGAGTTCAGGTAGCACGTCGCCCCCGCATTGAAGATACCGATGGGAGGCGCAGAGGGCTCACGCGTCAGCTCCCAATCCCTCGCCATGAAGCTATGGGTGACAGGGAAGAGGCGCACGGACGCAACGTCGCGAATCACCACCTTGAGGACGATTGCCTCTGCACGCAGCATCTCCGCTGTTATGGGAACCTCCACCTTGCATTTGTCGTGAATATTCGAATAAACGAAGGAGGTAGGTATTGTGACGATTGGAGGATTCCTCCCCCCTTTCCCCGGCTCCACGATCAGCTCGAAGTCCACTTTGATATTTTGGTAATCCACATCCGGCAGACGCTTGGACACGATTCTACTGCTCACCACGACAAACCGCGCTCCCACACAGATAGCTTGCCGTTCCTGTGCGTCTTCGCGTCGATTCTGTACTGAACGTGGAACTTCACGTGATGGACGAATGCCGTCTTGGTTCCGCACAGCGTCTCGCTCAAACGACTCCAATTCACCGAGGTGTTGCATACACACACTCCGCCGTGTCCCACACCCATCTCAACTCCCATTAATTGCAAACAACGTCTGCCGCTAACCCCGTGACTTCCCGCCAACGAAAATCAAGTGTGAAACAAACCCCGTCGCAAATAGGCTTAAGCAAGCTGGGCCTTCAGATGCTCCTCGCAGGCAGTGGCGACCGTCTCGTTGGAGGCGCGCACAGTCAGGCGGTAGGCGCGCTTGGCCTTGGCCCACTCGAACAGGCAGAGCACGCTGACCGTCATGGGCTTGCCGCTGGCGGCGATCTTGCTGGTCACGAAGGTACCGGCGGCGTACACCTTGTTGGCGGATTCGTCCACGTCCTCCACGATGTTGAAGCCGAGCGTGGGCAGCACCGTCTCCAGCGTCTCGATGCCCTTGTCCTCGGCGGCGCGGAAGGTCTCCTTGGCCTCCTTCTCCTGCAGCTTGGGGTTGGACCATCTCTGCTGGAAGGTGTCCGCGTCCAGCTCGGCGGGCGTGCAGAAGGTGCAGCCCACCACGGGGAAGGTGATGGGGAACTTGTAGGTCGTGCCGTCGCACGAGAAGCTCACGGTCAGCACGGGCGACTCCGCGAAGGGCTTGTTGCAGGTCACCGTGACCTGCTGCTTGCCCTTGGCGCCCGCCTCGATGGTGCTGTTGCACTCCGTAGCCTCGATGGCCAGGCCGCTCTCCTCACTCTCCACCTCCGCGCTGAACTTCTTGAGCGTCGAGTCGCTCTTGTTGGTGTAGAACAGGTTGAAGCGAGCCGTCGCGCCCTGCACGTCCTTCGTCATGCCGATCTGCAGATGCTCGTCCTGGAACAGCACCGCCTTCTCCTTCGTCACGCACTTGTTGAACCACGCGGGCAGCTTCTCCTCCGTCTCCTCGTCGATGCCCTCGGCCTCGCCGTCCTCCTCTTCCTCCTCCTCTTCCTCATCGTCGTCATCATCATCATCGTCGTCGTCATCATCATCATCATCGTCGTCGTCATCATCATCATCGTCATCATCATCGTCCTCCTCCTCCTCTTCCTCCTCGGCCTCTTCGGGAGCCTTCAGCTTCATCTCCAGCACGTTCTCGCGGTCCTCGGCGAAGGGCGGCATCTGGTCCAGCACGTCCTCCATGATCTCGCTGTCCGCCAGCGCGTTGTACTCCACGGCACGCTGCTGCATCTCGCTGTCGATGTGCGACAGGTTCTGCTCGAACAGCTCGCGGATCTCGTCCTCCAGCTCCTCGAACTGCACCAGCAGCTTAGCGAAGGCCGTCATCATCAGCGTCTGCGTGTTCAGACTCACCTTCACGTAGTGTCTCTGCAGCGTCTCCAGAATGGCCTCGGGCTCCACGGGCTCGTTGCCCTCGATCTCTGGTTCCACGATCAGCTCGGCGTACTCACCGAGGATGTAGGTGCCCGCGCGCACCATGATCTCGTGCACGGTGGTGGGCTGCAGCAGCTCGAACATCTTGTGGCAGGCGTACTCCTGCAGGTCGTCCTGCTGGGACACGATCTGCACCATTCTGTGCCAGATGTCGTCGGACACGAAGTCGCCGGCGTTCAGCATCAGGTCCGTGATCACGTCGATGTACCACTGGTTGTCGGGCGGGAAGCGCTCGGCGAGAATAGCCGTCTTCAGCGCCATCTCCTCCTTGATCAGGAAATCGGGAGTCTTCAGGTGCTCCAGCAGCTTCTTCACGATCTCCTCGGCGTTCTCCTCGTCGCACATGGAGAACAGCATGTGCAGCGCGCGCTTGCGGATGGCCAGATCGGGGTCCTCCAGCGACGCCATGATGGTATCCTGGTGCTTCTTGATCTTGTCGCTCACGCCGGACAGCTGCGCCAGACGCGACATGTAGTCCAGGCCCAGGTAGCGGATGTTGGGCTCCTCGTACATGATGAAGCGGCCCAGGTAGCTGACGACGGACGCGCGCAGCTCGGGGTCGGTCTCGTTGCCGTAGGAGATGATCAGGTTCACGGCCTCGAACAGCTCGCCGTGCGTCACGTTGTCGTGGTTGCGGTTCTTGGTCATCTCGTTGCGCTGCAGGATGGTGTGCAGCGCGTCCTCCAGCAGGTTCACGTCCTTCTTGCTCGTGGGGTACGGGCAGGACTTCAGGATACGCAGGCAGTTTACCACCAGCCAGGGGCACGGCACGTCGTAGTACACGTAGTTTTCGGGGCACACCTTGTCCAGGACCAGGGTGCGCAGCACGCCGATGGAGATGTGGCGGATCTCGTCGATCATCTCCTCCTCCTTGATGTGGGGGATCAGGTTCGCCAGCAGACCGGACACGGACAGGGCGCAGCCGATGTTGGCGCGGATGTCGAACATGGGCAGCACCTTGTCGATCCACTGCGTGCCGACGGTGTCGGGGCTGGAACGGAACAGGGACAGCAGCGTCAGAGCGCACTTCTGCTTCACCAGGTGGGTGGTGGTGTCCTTCTGCACCAGCTGCAGAATGTCCTCCAGAAGGGTTTCGGCGAGATCGCGACCACCCAGGTTCGCCACGGCCGACAGCGCGAGGATCTGGTTCACCTCCACGCCGTTGATGACGTCGTTTCTCATGGAGTTCACGATCAGAGTGAACAGCTTATCGGTGCACTTGAACAGCACGGCGGCAGCCAGGTACCCCACCTGCTTTTCCTGGAAGTTGGGCGAGGAAATCAGCGTAATGACTTCCATGTGGCCAAAGTCGATTTCATATCCGAGAAGGTAACTAGGCGATGAGCCTCCACCAGACCAGTCTCCTTACATATACACGAGGGTCCACACGTACTTCTTTCTGTCCGCAGCAGTAAGCTTAGCGCTGGTGAAGCTGTTACGGATGGTAGCGAGCTCCTGCATCACACGAGTCGACTCGGCCTCTTTCGTCTGACCTACGGCCATCATTCCCCACAACCCCGAAAACTACAGTTCTTAATGTCATTAATGAAGTTCTTCAACGTTCTCATACGGAGAGCCATGGTCGCAGCTTTTTAGGTGGAACTGATCTTTCTTTATGAGAAATGAGGCTGGGTAGCGGCTCCGGATTTGAGGCACGATTGGATTCATGTCATACATTTTCCTATAGTAAAACTGGCGATGCATCAAATCCGTCGGATTCCCATTCCCTGTTTTCCAAACGGCCGCTCTGTCGTTTCTTGTGTCCCCATCCACTTCCTTCCATTTCTGTTTTCCTAAGGAATGAAAAGCACAGTCATGGACTCGAATCACATCCTTTCAAGCTATGAAGTTAGCTGCGCAGATCACTTCACTTCTTGAATCGAAAACCCCAGTTGGAACAGAGGCAGTCATCATCCTCTGAATGGGTATGGGGAGTCGCGAATTCCGCTTGCCTATAGCCTGCTTGTTCCATAGAAGCAAGATCCGGGAGAGTCAGAATTGGGATTGCCATCTGCGTTTCTTCCTGTTAATACTGACGATCGCACAGTCGGATCGATGGAGTTACCGATTTCGGGTGTATATAAGGGATCGCGAAGAGAGATCAGCATCAAAGCAACGCCCTCTCTGACTATCGAGGAGGTGCGAAAAGCAGTGGCTGTAGTGGATTGTGGGGTTGCTATCATGGATAGAACGCGCTGGAGCTAAACTACAAGTTGCTGCAGGTGAAGCAAGGAAACTTCTACTTTGGTGACGAAGAACGCATTGAGACGATTCTGGCGATGGATAAAGGGGCCTTTTCCTTTGAAGTTGGAAATGAGGCGATTCCCGTTGATATTCAATATGGATCGAAGATCCTCTGTCTCACGGTGGATGCTCTGTGCTCGATCGGTCAGCTAAAGGCGCGATTCACCGCGGTAGTTTTATCCCCCTCCTGTAATCGATAGATTGTCAGCACGCAGGGTTCTGTGATGAGCACTGCGTACGCGCTCTTCAACGGCGTTGTCTGTAATGACAGTGCCACTGTTCGCGAAGTGGGCATTACGCCCTTCTCTACGCTGTATGTGTGTTCTGATTTGTACGAGTTGGTAATTGCCCTCCCTGACAAATCCTCCATCACCCTCTACAAGCACTACTACACAACCTGCTATTCCGTGATCCAAGAGATAGCCGTTCTGGCTCTGTTGTTTCTTTGATTCCTAGCAGCAATGCAATGCCAATCCGGATATGTTGTCGATTTCCATGCAGCTGCCCTCCGGCAAATCCAAATCGATTTCTGCGCTGACGGACCAAATCTACAAGCTCTTCGACTCCTCCAAGGTGAGCATTACCGTTTCCTACACAGTCCCTCAATAATCTCTAAATCACCCATAGAACCTTCCCTCGCTGGCCAGGACCATCCAAGACATGGAGAAGCAGGAGGGCGGCGATGAGCGAAGCAACGACGAGGACGCCTTAGCCGAGAGCGTTCAGGCGATGGAGAAGGAGGTGAAAACCCTCCAGGCGGGCTACGAGAAGAGCCGCCGCGAGCACATGGCCCGCGTGGGCGGCCTGCTGGCGGAGGTGAACGCGCTGAGCCGCGAGCTGGAGACGGTGTTGGGGCAGATCGACGAGCTGGAGGCGATCCGGCGGGAGCAGGCGGAGCTGGCGGAGGAGTGTGCGCGACTGGAGGAGGGCGGTGTGATGATCCCGAGGGTGTGGGCGATGGTGCGCGCCGTCTCTCGCATGGAGATCACTGTCAGCGGCGAGAAGACGAGAGTCAAGGCGGAGAAGGTGGTGGAGAAGCCTGCTGTTGTGAAGCCTGTAGTGAAACCTGTGGAGAAGGTGGTGGAGAGGCCTTCAGAGAAACCGGTGACTAAGTCGGTGGAGAAGCCAGCAGTCAAATCGGTGAACAAGCCAGCAGTCAAATCGGTGAACAAGCCAGCAGTCAAATCGGTGAACAAACCAGTGGAAAAGGCAGTGGAGAAGCCTGTCATGAAGCCCGTGGAGAAGCCAGTGATCAAGCCGGCGGTGGTGCCATCGGCTGTAAAGCCCGTTGTGACGCCGGCGGCAGTGGAGAAGCCTGTTGCGCAGCCTGCTGTGATGCGGGCGGTGATGGAGAGACTGGCCATGGAGAACCCTGCTCTGAAGCCCGTTGTGAGCCCTGTAAGCCCTGTAAGCCCTGTGAAGCCTCTTGTGAAGCCTGTGAGCCCTGTGAAGCCCATTGAAGCGAAGCCTCTTGTGAAGTCCGTTGAAGCGAAGCCTGTGGAAGTGAAGCCCATTGAAGCAAACCCCGTTGTGAAGCCTGTAAGCCCTGTGAAGCCCGTCGTGATGAAGGCAGTGCTGGAGACGCCCCTGGCAAAGAAGCCGGCAGAGAAATCAACAGAGCCTCCCCAACGGCAACCCTCCGCCTACTCCTCCTCCCTCCCCGCGCCCATCTCGCCGCCACCTCCCCCGCCCTTCAAGCGAGCCTCCTGCCCGCCGCCCCTTCCCACGTCCCTGCCCTACGGGCACTCGCCACGCCCCTCGCTGCCACCACCACCGCCAGCCTCCCGTGCTCCGCCCGCTGTCCGCAGCCTGCCCGTGTCAGCGGAGAAGGAGGAGGAGAGCCGGCGAGTAAAGTCGGAAGAGAAGCCGCGGGACGAGTTGGAGGGAAATGATGAACCGTTGGAAGAGATGCATCTGATGAAGCCGTCGATGATGAGGCAGAGGATGGATATGATGAACAAGCTTAACGGAATTCAGGAGAACCAGAGGAGAGGCGTGATGATGCCCAGGAGAGAAACGAAGGAGGAGGCGATGCCCAACCTGTACAAGAGCTTTGCCCCTCCAATGCGTCCTAGAAAGCACGCTCTGTAGTTGAGAATGCCTTGTTTGTTCAACCCAATCCACACTCTATTCTACCATGAACACGGTGAACCTGCAGAAAGGAGATAAAGTGGGTCCGTGGACTATTTGCGGAAAGCTGGGAGAGGGAGCCTACGGAGCTGTGTATTCCGGTGACATCTTGCTCGTTTCGATCATATGAAGCTGTATGCGATTCTCTTGGGAATGTAGAATACGCCCTGAAAGTGGCTCCGATATCTAAGAACAAGAAGAAGAATCAGGCGGCCATCTTGATTCAGCACGAAAGAACGATTCAGAGGATACGCCTTGACTCTTTCCGAAAGGATTATAATGGTAACTGCTTGTATCTGTTATCCCCTCGTAGAAGTCTGTCATTTTCCGCGTAGCAGCAAACCGGTGAAAGACCTGATATGTGGAACGAGCGATGACGGGAAGATACAGTACCTTGCCATGGAGAAGTTCAACCTGGGATTGACGGACTATCTTCGTCAGTGGGGTGGTGCACTGCCTCCGCAACTTGTCTACTCTATTGCGGCACAAAGCGTACGCTGCTTGGCTCTGATTTCACGTAGATCGCCATCATCCAGCTCCTTCACCGCAAGTGCGTGATATACAATGACATCAAAGTCGATAACTTCATGCTCCGCGAACGACCGGAGGGATACCAGCTGGTGATCGTGGACATGGGGGCCGCGGAAGTGTACGCTCCTTCCTCCCGTGAATTCCGATTAGGAAAGCAGCAGGGAAGATCCTGGACTCCAACGGTCCTCGGGGCACGCCTCTCTTCACATCCATAAACAGCAATCGTGAAGGGAAGATGTACTTCAGCGACGACATGTCGAGCCTCGGCTACATGTTTGCCTATCTGTTGTTGGGCTCCCTGCCGTGGGGGAAGTGCAAGAGCGAGGAGGAGATTCTGAAGCAGAAGGAGGAGTGTGTGATCGACGCCTCGCTGGATCGATTCCCGGAGCTGCTCTCTTTTATCAAGGCTTTCCGCACCGCCACCACAGACCAGATTGCCTACGCCAAGTGGATCGACGCCTTCATGGCCGCCGCCAAACGAATCGACCCCTCCACCGACACACGCTTCTTGCCTAAGTCCCAGACACAGTCTGCGAAGTCTGCACAACCATCACAGTCTGCGAAGCGTGTGAAGACTGCACAGTCTGAACAACCATCACAACCATCACAACCATCACAACCATCACAACCATCACAACCAGCGAAACCGGCAAAGCGTGTGAAGACGGCACAGCCAGCACAACCAGAAAAGAAGAGAGAGCCCCCACAAATCGTGGACTTGACGGAGGAGCTGCCGGAGAAGAAGAGGAAGGTGCAGGACACGATCGACCAGTCGCCCCTATCGTTCAAGCAGACGACGCAGCGACGACAAGACGGGGCGAAGGTGGTGGAAGCGGCTCGACGACCCACTCGCGTCCAGCCCCCTCGAAAGTGCAAGAAGTGTGCGTGTTTGTTGCAAGACACAGAACCACTCAAAGCAAGTCACCTCAAAACTATCCAGCAATACCCGACCCGTGGCCTTCTCCTTCGCCGTGATGAACAGCGTGCCGTTCTCCTTCATCGTGTAGGTAATGTCGAACGCCACCTCCCCCTTCGGCCTCCGCGGAAAGCCAGTGAACGAGTACATGGGGAGAGTCACCATGTCCGGCGTGACCATCTCCACCAACCCCGACGTGCTCCCATGCCCCTCCACCACGTTCGTCCGCACCTGCTCCGCGTAGTCCTCCGCCGTCATCACGCTCGTCGTGTACGCGACCGGCAGCGGGGAGTGGTATGGAATGATCCACATCACCTCGTTGTTCTCCAGACTCGTCCCCAGACTGAACGTCGCCAGCTCCTGGCTCCTGACGCCCTTCACGATCGACACACACCCGCCACGCGCCACGCACTCGCTCGGATCCACGCCCAGCGTCACCTTCGCATCCCCGAACTCGCGCCGCAGCGTCTCTCTCACCAGCGGGATGTGGCTGGAACCGCCCACGATCACCACGCTGTCGACGTCCTTCGCCGCTACCTCCGCCTCGCTCAGCAGGTGGCGAAGCGTGATGATGGTCTTGTCAATCAGCGGGCGGATGGCACCCTCCATCTCCTCCCGCGTGACCACCAGCTGGTCATCGTCGTTGTTCTCGGTGCTCAGCACGTGATCCAGCTCGGAGAAGTCGACGCTCGTCTCGGAGGTGGTGGAGAGAATGATCTTTTCCTGCTCGGACATCGCTTGGATCTGCCGGTTGTAGCGCGTCTTCTTCTTCTCCTCCATGCTTGCGCTCACCAGCGGCGCGCCGAACTTGGCTTCGTACTTCTCCATCAGCAGCTCCATCACACACTTGTCGATGTCCACACCGCCGAAGGCGTTGTCTCCATCGCAGCCCAGGACGACGAATTCGTTGTTGTGGACACGCAGAAGGGACACATCGAAGGTGCCTCCTCCCAGGTCGTACACGAGGATCTTCTCATCCACGCTGTTGTTCTCGAGACAGTAGCAGATGGCGGCTGCCGTGGGCTCATTCAGCGTATCGATTTGCTCCCGTGCGAAGCCCGCATTGATGGCGGCTTGCAAGGTGGCCGATTTTTGATTTGCATTGAAGTACGCGGGTGTTGTGATGATTGCACGCGCAATTGTCTTTCCAGGATAGGCTTTGCGCACCTGATCCAGCACTTCCTTGATGATTTCAGTAGCCACTTCCGTAGAGGACACCATTTCGCCATTGTCGGACACAACGAACTTGGGAACGCCCTTGTCGTCAACAAGGGTCGTACCACAGTAGTCGTTCAGTTTCTGCACCTCACTGCTCGCATAGGGTCTTCCGATAATTCGCTTTGAATTGCAAACGACAAACACATTTCGTCGTTTCATTGCAGTCTTCGCAGCACTTCCGCAGACAACGGAACCATCATTTTTGTACCAAACATAGGACGGTAAGAGGTTAGTTCCGTTTATATCGATGGTCCTGTAATCAATTCCGTCATACACACAACAACACGTATTGGTGGTTCCCAAATCGATAGCCAGAACGATTTCTCCCTCTTTCGGCGTGTAGTGCATTGCAATAATGGGTCTTTCAGTTTATGAATGAATTGGGACGGAGGGAGACAGAAGACCCCATTATGAATGAGGTTCGTTTTCTCAAAACGCTTTACGTGGAATACTCATGGACACCATCAGCGACACTGTAATTCGCATGGTCGTGCAGGATGTACTGGAGGAGACGAAAAGGTGCCGCATGCGAAAGGGTTGTAATGAGCAGAAAAATGAAAAGGAGCACGCTGCGTGATGTCGTTGCCAACCGACTTGGCCTCGACCCGTCGGACGATGTGCTGGAGAGAAAGGTGAACGAGTTCTGCCTGTTCTACATGGAGGACGGCGCGTGGGAGGATAAGTTTGTTCCCGTGGAATACCTAGAGTTCCACCCCATTCCCGATTCCTTCACCGATAACATTGCTCCCACAGACCGCTTTGACGTGGACCTGGAGACGATCCGAAAACAGGAGAGGTTACAGCCCCTCCCAGGGTTCTCCACAAATGAGAAGCAGGATGAGAGTGCGGAGGGAGACGAGGGTGAGGGAAGCACGAGCAAGTATATGAAGAAGTACTCGAGACAAAACGAGGACAACCTGGGCATGGAGAGTCTTCGACGCCTAGCCATTGCTGGAAACAAGAGGTGGGATTCTACGTGCGTTTTGAGCTATAGGGCCTTGCTTCGCGGTTTGTCCTCGATCGAGAGTACAAAGCAACGCAAGTCCCTGTTGGCGCGCCGTCTCCGCCATGCCGGATTCCGTTGGAAGGGGAAATACCCCTCTGAAGAGGACATCAGGGAGGTGATGAATGACGCCATGGGCAGTAATGACGAAGAGGAAGAGCAAGAGAAGGAATAAACGATGCGTGCATGCACGGGATTTGAAGGAGAGGTGTTGTCTTAGTATTCTTGCGCTAGCTGTGCTCTCTTTGTTAACCACACTTCTGGACGACAAGATGTCTTCTGAAAGCAAGATTACCTCCGCATTCGCTGTGTTTGTATTGAATCTGCTCTCGTCACGAAATAGACAGGGACCCAACGGGACTCTCTCCTGCAAACTATGCAGAGAGGAGGTGCAGGGCGAGGAGGGGTGGAAAGCGCATTGCGCCACAAAGAAGCATATGAAGGTGATACAGCGGGAGGGGATACTCATTGTGTAGATGATCGAATTGCTGAAAGAAAAGGCGAAGAAGAACAAGGCGCTGAAGAAAGCAAGTCTCTCGTAAGAGTATCGTCATCGTATCACGGAATAGGGGTGTACAGAAGGAACAAAAGCCGGTGCAGCCAGCAATGCCTGCCGTTGAAATGCCTCAGGTCGATTCGTCGCTTCCAAAGGGCGTTCTTCCGGCTGATTTTTTCGACGACAGAGTGGAAGGAGCCGTTGCAATGGGCGAGAAACGGAAGGATGCGGAGAAGAGGATTCAGAAGTGAGTATTCTGCTTTGTGTGTGATGGCTAGAGAGGATTGGAAGAAGTTTAAGGAGTTTGAGAAACGGGAGGCAGAGAGTAATGATGGATGGGAGGGAGTTAGGACTAGAGGCGAAGAAGGAAGAGGAGGAGATTATTGCTGCCTTGGAGGATCGCGATAACGCGTATCAGCTCCAGACGGAGTGCGTGTCGTTAGGAGGGGTGATGGATAGAGCCTATCGCATGCTGCTGGAGAATTTGAAATCGAAGGACGACAAGCTGAGCGAAGATGCGCTGAAGGAGATCCAGAGCATCCTCCTCGAAACGGGAGGCGATGCAGAGTACAGCATGAGCAAGGAGGAAATCCAGCAGGCCGTGCGGGACCGAAAGGAGAAGGAAAAGAAGAAACGGAAGCAGATCCCGAAGCCCTTTGATGACATGGACTGGCGCGGGTAGTCCCACTGTATCCTAGCCTTGTTTGTTCATCATCCATGGAGTTCACAGAACTCCTGCATTCTTCTATTCATCCTTCCCTCTTCCGATTTAGAGGGTTAGGAGGATGGTATCCATTACAGTTGAAGCGTTATGATAATTGGAAATAACCACGGGTAGACCACGTTGGAATCGGAATCGGAGACTACAGGAAAGAAGCTGAGTGAAATAGAGGCTGTCCAGACCCAAATTCCATTGTGACAGTCGCTTGTGCTCCACAAGTTGTTCTTATAGACTACTAGATTACAACATGGTAAGTGTGCTTTGTGATGGGTGTGGCGGGGGTTTGATGATGGAATGGCTGGCTAACCTTTCTGTAGTCTGCTAACGGAAAGAAGGTATTCGTGCGGTATTTGAGCGCTAATAGAGTAGAAGTGGAATAAGGGAAAGGTGAGAGATACTGTCAACAACAAGGTCTACTTCGAGAAGGCCGATTACGACAAGCTCCTTGCCGAGGTGCCCAAGGTATGCAGATATGGAGTAGCTGTGATTGGGTGTAGATGAAGCTGATCACCGTCTACGGTATTGTGGATCGTCTGAAGATCAACGGTTCCTGCGCTCGTGCTGGTATCCGTGAGCTCGTCAAGCAGGGCAAGATCGTGGAGGTGTCGAAGCGCGGTCACTTCATTCTTACCCGTGTGTGGTTGGTCGTGCTGGTGATGGAATAGGCAGTCAATAAGCCATGGGTTTGTCGACCGAAGGCAGTGCTGTAATGGAGGCAGTATTCATTAGAACATATTGGTTGTGTTTGTTGTTACCAGCATCGTAGGCATGTTATCTACCTCAAAACACAGCCGAGGATGTGCGCAAACACTAAATTCGATTAGAATTCGAGCGGAATGATAGTGTTTCATAGTGTTCCGGATCCCAAAGACACACAAAACAATATCTAATAGCTATGCAGAAGCTTCTGACCGTCTTCCTGATTCTTTCTATTGCGACCGCCGGTGGTTTCAGCGATGGGTCATCACATGTAGAGTGTGGTTCCTACATGCACAACTGTATGAACTACAACACGCACTGGGGAAGTTGGGGATGGCGTACGGCGTGATCGCTAGAGTACCAGGCGATTGTAAAGACTAAGCTGAATGGCTTTGTCAAGTCCATCGAGCTGACGGAGTACCGCTACAACGGCATCGGCTGCACGGGAAGCGCCTTCCTTGTCGTCTCCACTTCGTATTGACGATCATCGGCGATCATCGCTAGGTTCACGGCCACTGCTGTGAAGGGACAGAAGGACAGCGGTACGGATGCGGATTGAGCGTGAGGGAGTAGAGAATGCCGCGTACAAGGTGCTGGTGAAGGATATCACTCTCCGCACGGACAACTCGACGGGGTTCAAGGAGAACGGACTCGTCGCCAACCCCGAGGTGGGTGAGATTCCCATTTCCCTGTCGAAGATTGAGCTGACCCGCTACGGCCAGCCCCACCTGACGCTCGAGAAGGAGAGCATTGGTTCTGAGAAGGACTACAACATGCTGTTCAGCGGCATCTTGCTGAAGGGCATTCCCAATAGCCCCTACAACCGTGTCGGCGATGACGGTGAGAGCGCAGTATTAAATTGAACAGCTAGGTTGTTTCAATACCAGCGCCTTCATTGGCTGGGTTATTGGCGTTTCTGTCGTTCTGGTCTTCCTGGTCATCGCTGTGTTCGTGATCATGGTTCAGCTGCGCAGAGGGTAGGCAAGGGAGCGGTGCGTGATGGGTAGTCGCAGCAGCAAGGGCATGTACGCCAGCTATGTCGGTACTGGCAACATCAAGCAGTTAGAATCCTCTTTGTAAGTAGTTGTTGTGTTTGCTGAAAACACTCCATTCACTGCGCAGCTTCTTGATGCCCGTCGAGCCAAAACCGCCCTCGCCCCTCTCCGTCTCGTCGAGCGACTCTACCTCCACAATGGGGGCCATGCAGATGCGCTCGAGGATAAACTGGGCAACCCGATCGCCCTTCTTCACTTCAAAGTCCTCGTCGGAGAAGTTGAAGAGTACAATGCCGAGGGGACCGCGGTAGTCGCAGTCTACCACTCCAGCGCCGACATCGATGAACTTCTTCGCAGCAAGTCCCGAACGCGGTGCTACGCGTGACATTTAGCAAGACACGCATACCCACACGACCGTAGCAGTTCTTCGGGATGGCAACGGACAAATCAGTGGGGACAATGCCCTTTCCATGGGCCTTGATGGTCATATCTGCAGCGCTACGCATGAAGTAAATAGGGAGAAGCCCACCTAAAGAGATCGTATCCGGCGGAGTAAGGAGAACCGCGCACGGGAGTCGTGGCATTTTCACTGAGCTTTTTGATATATAGCGTCTCCTGTTCCATGTTGTATGTGTGTAGTAAAGAAATATGGCTCTGCTTGAAGAAGCCGCCATTTCCACGCGCCAATTTTGAAACACAGCGAATCATTCAAACTACGTGGAGTGCAATAGAATGAAACGAGAGAATGCGTATTATTTGAAGGAAATGAGATCATAATCGAACTGGTTTCTTCTTCCCCGTGCAGAACGCTTCGACACTCCATGCTCATTCGATTAGATGAACGGGAAGGTTTGCTGAGAATCGACTCTCTTTCACGGAGGAATGATGATTTTTGATTTTCCAATGAATCGGTTTTCTGTGAATTGATTGGTGGATTTCCATCCTTCTGGTTTTTGCTTACCCACTCCCATCACACCTTTCTTCCTGTCGCGATGGTACTGGTGAAACAAAAGTCGCGTCTTTCATGCTGCATCGGATGCCATTCTTTTTTATTCCCTGCAAGTCAGAATGAGCGATACTGAGAAGAAGCCCGAAGCCGTTGCCGCCGCTGTGGACGACAAGAAGAAGAGAAAGACCGCCAAGGTGGACTCCTACGCCACCTACATCTACAAGGTGCTGAAGCAGGTGCACCCCGACCGCGGCATCTCCAAGAAGGGCATGGCCGTCATGAACTCCTTCGTGACCGATATCTTCGAGAGAATCGTGACGGAGGCGGGTCACCTGGCGCGCGTGAACCACAAGAGCACTGTGGGCACCCGGGAGATCCAGACCGCTGTGCGTCTGATCCTGCCCGGCGAGCTGAGCAAGCACGCCATCTCCGAGGGAACCAAGGCCGTGACCAAGTTCCGCGGCGAGGCCTCTCAATAACTGGTGTTTTTCAATACCCGTGCTCTGTTTGCTACAAACACTCCAAATCGACGAGAGCGTTTCCACCTGTCCCTCGCTCCAGCAGGCCAGCGGCGTCAGCGTGAAGAAGGTCAGCGGCTTGTTGTACAGCTTCTATCCCTCACACACTTTCGTCTTTCCCACCAGAATGCGGCACTGCTCGGGGGTCAGCACCTTGCCCGTCTTGCACACCGTGTAGTCCTCGCGCATGTGGATGATGCCGTTCTTCAGCTCCACGGGCAGGCGCAGCTTCTTGAACTCCTCCATCATGCTGTGGGGGAAGGGCATCTCGCCCTTGGGAATCACGAAGTTCTCCGTCGCCTTGAAGCCGGCGCGCGCAAAGTCCAGCGACTTGTACTCCTTGAAGAACTGCAGCACCTCCTCCTTCGGCTTGTTGGTGAAGAACAGCGTGCAGTTGCCTCCCAGCGCCTCGCCCAGCTTGCTCAGATTGTCCCTGTACTCCTCCTCGGGCGTTCTTCCCAGCGCCACCTGCATCACGCGGTTCTTGCCAAGGAAAAAGCTATTTGATAATACTGCTTGATTTCACACTGTACCGGCTATCCGCCAGCTGGGACCGGAGCTCCTTGAAGGCGTTTGTCCGCATGTTGTCGAACTGCAGCACGTAGATGTATTTGTAGTTGTCCACCGCCTCTCTGATCTTGTTCACCACCACGTCCTTGTGCTCTCTCCCCTTCTCCTTGGTTTGCGTCAGACTCACTAGGGAATGAGGCGGAGAGGAGGAACAATGTACCAACACGATTCTTCTTTGAACGGGGCATGATGGGGCGTGGAAGGGCAATTGTATGTGGATCAAACAGTCGAGATGAAAAGGGGAATGGTCTGAACTACAAGAATCGCTTCAGTCGATCCAGCCCTGGAAGCACACTACCAATATCTCCACGTCATCATCAAACCACACACCTACTATTCAGCTGACAGCGTTTCATCTTTCTGAAGGATGTGGGCAGCACGACTTCAGTCAACTTTGGAAGGGCTAATCGTTACTTCCGATTCAGGTGCTCCACTGTCGATAACAACACTCTCCGCAATCTCAAAGCACCCGCCTTTCGGGTTCTGAATGCTATCCAGAGAGGGCAGCTCTACGATTCACACATCCCACTTCTCGAATACGCGCCAGCTTCAGCGAAGTGCCCTTCCCCGGCATTCCGTGCACTGCGTTGTATCCGAAAACAGCCGTTTTCAGCAGAGGAAGATCTACACTCAGAGAGCATGAATGGAGTTACCGGAGATGGAAGTGTAAAGCGACGTGTGGAAGCATTCGTTTCCAATGATGAGCGTGTGAAGAGACGGCAGATCTAGGAATGACCGCATCGCACCATATCAACCCTCCACATCCAGGTCCGCGTAGTAGAAGCAGTAGGAAATGCTGCCCACCGTTCCCACAGAGAGAGTCTGGAGAGAAGGCAAATCTGCGCGTGACAAGAGTATGAAGACTCAACCGGCGAGAAGGAAGCGACTGAAGGAAGTGAAGCAACAGCGGTCGATCTCCAGGGAGCGAAGGGACGGGTTCGCGTAGCAGACGAAGGTGGCGTCCTCTCTATTTGGGTTGAAGGCGTGCTTCGAGAAGCTTCCATAGCCGACGGACACCTCCTCCAAACGGCTTAGGTCCTGCAGAACCACTCTCTTTGTCTCCAGAAAGCATTTGTCGCCGATCCGCAAGGAGCGGAGCCTTGCCAAGGGCCGCAGGTCCAGGTCGCTCCAGATGGGGTCGTTGCAGCAGTTGTTCGTGAAAGTGAGTTCTTCGATTTGACTGTGCATCACACCAGAATCGGGCTGAATAGTCTCATTCACACTTAGGGTCGTGGGGACATCATCCATCCACTCTCCATCATACACCACCCCGCCATTCCGGTCATACTGGATTCCTCTTCCCCAACGCATTCCGTTGAGCCACTCCCCTTCATACTGTAATTTCCGAATATCCGAGTAGTAGCTTCTTCCATAGCACACACTCACTTCTCCCATTCGGAATCCCTCGTACACCTTTTCTCCTTCTCTATCGTATAGCACACCCCAACCATAGGGCTCGTCGTTTAGCACATCTCCTTCCCACCGCTCTCCATCATCAGTCAAATCCAGAGTCTGGTTGTGGGAAACACCTTGGATCTCCGCATCATTCACATGCTTGATGCACTTTGTGGAAATATTGAAGTGAACAATCTCCTTTTCCAAGATCGTTATCATATCCCCCTCTTTGTTGAGGCTAATAATACCCTCAAGTGCTACACGATGCGGAGAGCCAATTCGGAGTAAAGAATAGTGTTGAGCCGAAATAGCGTCTTTGTCGATTCCCAGCACTACATCCACCATCGTTGGCTCCATTTCACTGGTCACATCTCCTTTCACCATTGCATTCCTCGTATGGAAGTTGTTTAGTGTTAGGTTTCTCTTTTTCTAAACTCCCTCTTCCTTCTTCATGCTTTATCGATTCTGCGTTCAAATGGAGGATTGCAGACTTCGAGGGATGATGAAGGGCGATGTGGAACAAACACGACAAGAAGGAATAACGGAAAACAAGGAGACACCCAAGACATTATTCCCCCCTTTACTTTCTCTTTGAGTAGAATGCAGTCTTCACGTAGACAAACTACAGCTCATTCGGGAGGAGAAACACTACCTGCATCACAGATACGAAAACGGACACAATGGCCAAGAGAATATACATCGCCTTGGTAAAGGACGTCCCCTGGATTCCAGAGATCGCCGAGCTTTCAGCGATCAAAAGCACCGCTTCCACAAGAATATTGAGACCCTCGATCAACGTAACGCCGCAATACATTCCATGGAACAAATCCGAGTCTTTGAACTACTCCTTAGATGCAACAGAAGGATCCAACATAACTGGTATTCAGGAAATACCAAACGAACAGGCCGATCAGGATAATAACGTTCCACAGCATGAGGAAGAAGATAGCCACGCCAAAGGTTGACGCCGTGGATGTGCCGATCATGGCCAGAATGGCGACCACAATATACACTGCAGAGACAATCTGCGAGTCAACACCGAAATAGCTCTCCCTACCTGCTCCACCGTCCAGACTAAACCGTTCGAATTTGATCTGCGCGCTCTTGCCATATTATCGTTTAAATGCGAAAAGAAAAATGCAGTGCCGTTAAACTCGCCATCATTCATATAACATCAAATGGAGAGTGTAACAAACAGTGCAAAGGAATTAGACTAACAACGACAGAGGGGCTTGACTTGAATTCCCTGCAATGAATCCAACAGCTGCTTTTGAATGTCATAACTACAGCGCAGCGACCCCACCTGCAATGCACAGACCTCCACCTTCTTCTCGTCCACATCACTCTCCTTCAACAACGCATCCACAATCAGTGCCGCCACTCTCCATTTCATCTCTTCCAGCATCTTCACCCACTCCTTCCTCCCCACCACCGTCTGCGCCGTCTCCAATTCCTCAATCTCCTGAAACAGTACTACGCTTCCCTCATAGCTCAGTCCTCCTTCACTCGACACGCTCCTCACATACACGCTCAACACATCAAACACCCTTCTCCACTTCTTCACGCCCTCTCGCTCCAATAGCGACAGGCACGTCGCCACCAGCTCCACGTTGTTGCCAATCACCGCCTCAGGAAGAATGTGCTTCAGCAGCAGCTCGAAGGAGGCGTCCCATTCCTGGATCGCCACACGACACACCACCTCCAGCAGCACGTCGCCCACGTACCGCGCGTGGTCCGCCAGACAGGAGTAGATAACCGCGGGACTGATGCCCAGCTCGTCCACGAGGAAGGCGACGGCGGGCGTCGCCATGACGGTGGAGAGAAGGTGTTGTGACTCCTTCATTTCCGCTAGAGGCGACGCGGACGGAAACACTTCCGGAATGTGGCAGTGGATCAGATCGCGAACCAGTTTGGTGCGCACCGCATCGTACGGATTGAACAGCATCACGAAGACGGCCCGCTCCCAGCGGCGTTCCTCCACGAGTTGCTCAATGAACGCTGTTGTGAGATAGGCAAAGCACGAAGGCTGGATGAACGCCGGCTGGCTGGCACGCAGCACGGCGCACAGCTCCCATGCCAGCGTATTGTCCTGTATGTCGTCGCTGAAGTCTATGCATAAGATCTTGCCAGTGTGCGTCGTACTCCGCGGATCGAAGATGGCTGCGAAATCGACGGGTTCGCGGCTTCGCAGACGCATAAAGAGTCGAATAACGGCCAGCACGGCGGAATCCACGACACATTCCGCCGTGTGCTTCAAGAAGCAGTCCAGGACCGTTTCCACGGGCGAGGCGGTGGGCACGAAGTACCAGAAGGAGAGAGACAGAACAGTCAGCCAGGCGGGCGAGGGCGTGACGGCGTAGAACTCCGTCTCCAGCCCGCCGAGAAGGAAGAGGAGCTGGCGCTGGGCCACGGACGTGTCCTTCATCACGTCGTCGCGCAGCCACTGACGCACCTGACAGCTCATCGTCACGCGGAACTCCTGGCTGCAATCTACGCTTCACCCCATTCACTGCGTCTACTGATCTGCGCCGCCAGCACAGCCAGGCGGTCGTATCCCCCGTCGCGCAGCACCGCGCAGGCCTCGCGCACCTCGTGACGGAACAGCAACGCCACGGCCTTCCCGAAGCAGTCGTCCTCACACGGCGTCGCTGCACACACGCCGCTCTGCAGGGCGTGCTCGAACCACCGCCCCAGCGCCGTGCGCTTGTGCTGCAGACGCGCCTGCTCCGCCGCGGAGAGAGTCGTGGCGGAAAACGGGGCGTTTTTGTCCCACGCGTACTGACCGAAAAAGTCGTTGCTTCTACCCATGAAGAGAAGCACGCTCTCTCACTCTCCGTTCACGAACAGGATGCGCACCAGCTCCCAAAGAAGTCCCGATTTCGCCTCCGGCGCGGTCTGCGCCATCTGATCCACCAGCAGCTGCAGCTCGGCTCCCTGGGGCAGCTGCAGCTGGGGCACGGGCAGGGCGGTGGGGGACTCCACGTACACCGCCGCAGCACGCAGGGTGTCCAGCGAGTGGGGGTGTGTGGCTCGCGCGCGCGGTGCGATGGACACGGCGGGTGACATGGTGATGAGGGATTCCGCCGTGAGCGTGCCGGCGAAGGAGCCTGCCGCGTCGACGTCAGGCATCTGCTGGAAGAGGAGTGCCGCCTGTTGCGG
>ERZ827156.1207-NODE-1207-length-32124-cov-15.504849_pt1 | contig 32124 bp, 39 predicted proteins | sample MGYA00519919_ERZ827156 | MGnify/ENA primary metagenome ERZ827156 (study PRJEB31778, sample SAMEA3449269) | human gut metagenome | biome: human gut; feature: human-associated habitat; material: faeces | place: United Kingdom | collected 2010/2012 ...
CTGCTGCTGCAACTACAACGCCTGCTGCTGCAGATACGCCGAACTCTTCCTCACAAGCCTTAACGAGATCGTTAAGCTCTAATACTGATAAACCTTTGATTACTTCGATAATTTCCTGAGTTGTCATTATTATAATCTCCTTTTCGATATAATTAATTAAATGTAAATGTTAACCTTATGCAACTTCTTCCTGCTTCTCAGCGATCTGCTTAATAACACGAGCAAAGTTTGTAACAGGTGACTGGATGCTTCCAAGGAACTTGGCAAGCAGTTCGTCTCTTGATGGAATTGTAGCGATAAGAGAAATTCCCTTAGCGTCATAATATGTTCCCTCAACTACGCCTGACTTTAACTCGAGTGCTTCAGCTGTCTTACCAAAATTGTAAAGGATTCTTGCCGGAGCTGTTGCATCATCTGCGCTGATTGCAATAGCTGTAGGTCCGTCGAGTTCTGCACTGAGTGCCTCAAACTCTGTACCTGCGATTGCACGCTTGATGAGTGTGTTCTTGTATACCTTGTATACAACACCAGCCTCTCTTAACTGCTTACGGAGCTGTGTATCCTGTTCTACTGTTAATCCACGGTAGTCAACAAGTACAGCACCCTTCGCATCCTTTAAGAAACCAGCGATCTCGTCTACAATCGGCTGCTTAAGCTCTACTTTAGCCATGATATTTACCTCCTGTCAGATTTTGACTGCCGAACCATCTTAACATCGGTTCGCATCAAATCGACATTATAAGAAAAGCCCCGTCTGCACACAGACGAGGCTATAATCTCAAACACTAATGATTTGATTGATTCCTCGGCAGGCGTGTTACCTTTGACCCTTGCGGGACCTAGCTGTCTTCGGCAGTTCATTACTTGTAATACTATAACTTATTATCTATAGAATGTCAATTGTTAATTTCAATTAACCAACAAACTTTGCTGTGTTAACCTTAACACCAGGACCCATTGTTGAAGTTACTACTACACTTCTGAGGTACTGGCCCTTCAAAGATGATGGCTTAGCCTTAACGATTGCATCCATAATTGCCTGGAAGTTGTCCGCTAACTGCTCCTCAGTAAATGAAGCTTTACCGATTGGCACATGAATGATATTTGTCTTATCAAGTCTGTACTCGATCTTACCAGCCTTGATATCGTTGATTGCCTTTGTAACATCCATTGTTACTGTACCAGCCTTAGGGTTTGGCATTAAGCCCTTAGGACCAAGTACACGTCCGAGACGACCAACAACGCCCATCATATCAGGTGTAGCAACAACTACATCAAAATCAAACCAGTTATCGTTCTGGATCTTAGGGATAAGCTCCTCACCGCCAACATAATCAGCACCTGCTGCCTCAGCCTCAGCTACCTTATCACCCTTAGCGAATACGAGAACCTTTACAGTCTTACCTGTTCCGTGTGGAAGTACGACTGCACCACGGATCTGCTGGTCTGCATGACGTCCGTCACATCCTGTTCTGATGTGTGCTTCGATTGTCTCATCGAACTTAGCTGTAGCTGCCTTCTTAGCAAGAGCTACTGCTTCTGTTGTATCATATAAAGCTGCGCGGTCAATAAGCTTTGCAGCCTCTACATATTTCTTTCCTCTTTTCATTATGAACCTCCTGTGGTATTAGTGGCTGTGTAAATGTGCTAAGTGTATACTTTACACACGTCTCCCACTTTTCAATATATCTTCAAGATATTATATTCAATCCTCTGTCGGGATTAGTCCTCAACTGTGATACCCATGCTTCGTGCAGTACCGGCAATCATGCTCATAGCAGCCTCAAGGCTTGCTGCATTAAGATCCGGCATCTTAAGTTCTGCAATCTTCTGAATCTCAGCCTTAGAAATTGTAGCAACCTTATCCTTGTTAGGAACGGCTGAACCACTCTTAAGCTTGCATGCCTTCTTAAGAAGAACAGCAGCCGGCGGAGTCTTCGTGATGAAGCTGAAGCTTCTGTCTGCGTATACAGTGATGACAACAGGAATTATTAAATCTCCCTGGTCAGCTGTCTTTGCGTTAAACTGCTTTGTAAATTCGACGATGTTAACACCATGCTGTCCAAGTGCAGGACCAACAGGTGGTGCTGGTGTCGCTTTTCCGGCAGGAATCTGCAATTTGATATAACCTGTTACTTTCTTTGCCATTGTTATGACCTCCTAAAATATTACCTTACATCTTTTTAACTTCTGAGAAACTTATCTCAACCGGTGTTTCACGGCTGAACATATCGACATTAATAGTAACTGTCTGTCTGCTCTCATTGACGCTCTGGATTGCCTTAACTGATCCGGCCCATGCGCCTCCTGTGACTGTTACAATGTCACCAACCTTAAGATTGACAACCACGTTCTTGTCAGACTCTGAACTGTCGTTGCTTGTAAGACCATAAGGTTTCATCTCTTCTTCCGTGAGCGGTACCGGTTTAGATCCAGGACCTACAAAACCTGTCACACCACGGATATTGCGTACCACATACCAGGTATCTTCGTTCATGACCATATTAACAAGAACGTATCCCGGGAATATTTTTCTCTCGACAGCCTTCTTAGTGCCATTAGCCCTAAGTTCATATACTGTCTCTACCGGAACCCTGACATCAAGTATCTGATCTTCAAGATGTCTGTTGGCTATTGTCTTGCTAATACTGTCCATAACCTTATTCTCATAGCCGGAATAAGTGTGAACAACATACCAACGTGGTTCTGAATTCACTTCTGCCCTAACTTCGCTTACTTCTGAATTTGTTTCTGCCATCTTATCACCCTCAACTTATTTTATCAGGAACTCGAGTCCGTATCTGATAATAAAATCTAATCCTGCTGTTATTAATCCCAGCAATACGGAGACAACCAATACAGCAACAGTTTCCTTAGTAAGTGTCTTCTGATCCGGCCAGCTTATATTCTTGAATTCAGCCTTAAGACCTTTGAACCAACTCTTCTTGGTCTTGCCCTTAGCAGTGTCACTCATAGAATCCTCCTACCATCTCCTGCCGCATGTCAATGCCATACATGCATCGGAGACAACTGTCATACTAATTACTTTGTTTCTTTGTGTAATGTGTGTGACTTACAGAATCTGCAATACTTCTTTGTTTCCATTCTGTCCGGATGAGTTTTCTTATCCTTCGTCATGTTGTAATTACGCTGCTTACACTCTGTACATGCCAATGTTATCTTTACGCGCACAACCATCCACCTCCATTAATTTTCTTTGATGATGCTGTATGCTTATGTAGCCATATTCATACTGCACCGCAAAAGGCTTTTTTTAGGCATAAAAAAAAGACCTCTTCCATAGCTAGTCTAATATATCACAGTTGCAATGCAACGTCAATAAATTTTTCAAAATTTAGTAGTGACAATTCACTTTTCTCCTATTATAATATGTGTATCAGAAAAAGTCACGATTTTTTCACATTTAATATAAAGTAATAATAAAAATATTCCGAAATGGATTTCGGATTGTTATTACATTTTCTTAAATCATACAGACAAGGAGGTGACCTGTTATGATAAGCAGTGCATACAGCTATTATCTTTCCCAATACGCCGCACGTGAGACTGCAAGAACAGATAATGCAGCTCGCAGACCGAGCGATTTGCGCCGTGCATATAACAAGATGCTTGGCATTAACAGGCTCGCTCCTGCATATAAGACCGACGTCTCACTTGAGGCACAGAAGTATGCAATAGACCTTAAGGAGAATGCACGTGAATTAAGCAGCATTGCCGACGAATTATCCGGAAGTGACGATGACAGCCTGATAATCAGGCAATCGGCAATATCTGATAATCCCGAAGCAGTAAGCGCCGTCTATGTCGGAAGCGGTGACTCCGGAGCTTCATCATTCAGCGTAAGCGTACATCAGCTCGCAACAACGCAGATTAACACCGGCAATTTTCTGCCGCCGTCATCGAAGCTTCTTGAACCGGGTGATTATTCATTCGACCTTAACATGTCCGACATAACATACGAATTCGAATTCGGTGTCAGTGACAATGACAATTCACGAAGTATCCAGGATAAGATCTCACGACTCATAAACCGCTCCAATATAGGTCTGTCTGCCGATATCTGCAGCGATGAGATGGGTAATACCGCGCTTCGCATTGAGTCTGTAGATACAGGTATCTCAGGAATGAAGCCTGTAATATTTGATTTTAAGGATAATGAGACTCCAGCCGCACAGAACACGCCTGCCGCAGCTACCTTGGGGCTTGACAGAGTAACGCAGCATCCGTCCAATGCGGTATATTCAATTGATGGCAATCAGCGTACAAGCACTTCCAATAAGATTACGATTAACAAGGAATTCGAGCTTTGCTTCCACAGTGTGCAGGAAGAGCCTCCGGTGAACATTGCTCTGAAGGCCGATTCCGATGCAATTGTAGACAGTATTAACGAACTGATTGGCGGCTATAACAATCTTATATCAGTTGCAACAGGTTCTGACACAGATACATTTGAAGGCAGTGCAAGATTAAGAAGACAGTTCTCTCAGCTTTCACGTTCATATTCAGGAGTTTTGAGCCAGAGTGGTCTTGACGTCAATGATAACGGAACTATCTCCGTCAATAAGGACGCAATTCTTACTCTTGCAGACGAAGGCGGTCTTGGTAAGGTCTATGACAGTCTTGGACACTTCAAGGATGCCCTGCATGATACAGCCGAGAGAATCGCGATGAACCCAATGGATTACGTGAATAATAAGATTATTGCATATAAGAATCCTAGAAGAGTGATGACAGACCCTTACAATCTGTCAGCTTATTCCGGAATGATGTTTAACGGATATATCTAAGAACTTGTATTTGCCAATATATGATATTTACACCATGCATAATAAGACGCCGCACGCTAAGTCCCTGTGACTTAACATGCGGCGCATTTTTGTATTTTTATATTTTACTTATCCAAGCTTTGCAGCGATTGCCGTAAGCAGTGTCACGGAATTCTTTATTGCCTGTGCTTCAAATGCAGGATAATCAACTGTTGCGCTGTCATCCGCTTTATCTGATATAGCTCTCATAATAAGAAATGGAATCTTATTTACATATGCTGCCTGAGCAATGGCTGCTCCTTCCATCTCTGTACACATTCCGCCAAAGTTGCTGATAATACGTTCCTTTACTGCCTTATCTGATATGAACTGGTCTCCGCTCACAACACGTCCCACATGCACACCAACCTGAGGAAGCACTTCTTTGCAGCACTCTTCTGCTGTTGCCAGAAGCTTTTTATCTGCCTCGAATGAAAGCGTATCCATTCTTGGAATCTGTCCAAGCGGATATCCAAATCCAGTTGCATCCACATCATGATGAAGAACATCTGATGATAATACAATATCTCCAATGTCAATCGATGCATCAAGTGAGCCGGCTATTCCCGTATTAATAACTGCATCAGCCTTAAAGTCATCGCAGAGAATCTGCGTACATATTGCAGCATTAACCTTACCGATTCCGCTGCGCACAATTACAACCTCGCTGCCATTGAGACTTCCGCATGAGAACTTCATGCCGGCTTTTTCCTCAACACGCTCAATATTCATAGCTTCTACTATCTGTTCAACTTCTTCGTCCATGGCACCTATAATGCCTATCATATGTGTTACCTCCGTATAATTAATTTTGTAGCGGCATCTGTGTGTTTATCAATAGCAAAGTGACGCGGGGCAGACCGGCAGTTCAACGCAGGGCCGCTTGCGCTGCTTAGAGCTGGCAATGGTACATAAGGCGGCAGAATACGCCGCCTAAGTACCAGCCGCTCTAAAAGCCCCTGCTTATGAATCTGCCGGTCCGCTCCGCTGTGCTTCCGTCATCGTTACCTGACGCACACAGATGCATCCGCACTATATTCCTAATAATCCCGGTGCGTATATTTCCGCGCGTCCGCGTCTACGAAACACACCGCCGCGTTCCTTACACACGCGCCTACAGTATCCTCTCTATATCCTCATAGCACTTCACTACATAGTCACAATGCAGCCCCTGTGGCCTTACAGCTCCTGCGCGGTTTAACCAGCATGTCTTAATTCCATACTGCACACCGCCCTTCATATCAGAAGTAAGTGAATCTCCTATTATCATCACCCTGCTTCTGTCATATATTCCGATTCCGTTCATGCATGCATCAAAATACTTTTCTGAAGGCTTGTCTGCGCCTATCTGCTCTGATATAAAGCATCCCTTTATATACTTTCCGACACCGCTTTCCGCAATACGCCTTGTCTGCGTTCTTGTTATTCCATTAGTAGCTATATATACATCATAACGTTCCGAGAGGTATTTCAGGAGTTCCAAGGCCCCCTCATAAAGCACGTGCTGCTTTGTAAGCTCATCGCGATATATTGCCTCAAATGCCTTACCGTCATAATCTATCCCCTCTTTTTCAAAGAAAAGCTGCCAGCGCGTATCAAGAAGTTCCTGCCTTGTTATCTCGCGTCTTTCAAGCTTCTGCCACATAGACGTATTATGAACAAGGAATCTGTCTGCGAATCCAACGGCTGTATCCGCTTTACCGGCATTTATTCCTGCCTTCTCCAGCGATATTGCTACCGCTCTTCTGGCACATTCATCAAAATCCATAATCGTATTGTCATTATCGAGAAGTATGACATCTACATCGGCCTTTGTATACAACGAATCAAGCACCTCAAAATAATTCTCAAATGTCTTACGGCAGCACCCCGGATTCTTAATTACAACGCCATCCGCTCCAAGTCCCGTAAGAGACATCGCCATTGCTATTCTGTGGTCTTCATAAGTCTCAACCTCAGCAGGCTGCGGCTTACCCGGGAATATCCTGATTCCATCGTATTGAGGAATCTCCTCGCATTTTATTCCCATTCCCGTAAGTTCATTTATAATTGCCGCCATTCTGTCAGATTCCTGATACCTGATATGTCCGACATTATAAATACTTGTCGGCGTATCGGCATATACGGCAACTGCTGCCATAGTCATAGTCTGGTCCGAAAAATCATTCATATCAATAGTTATACCGTGATATGACGATACCCCGGAGCCCTTAACCCATAGTCCTTCCTTCGACTCCTCGAGTACACAGCCAAGCGTCCCAAGTGTCTCGACATACTTCATATCACCCTGAAGAGATGGTCTGTGGACACGCTCAACTCTCACATCACAGCCGAGTATCGGAGCCATACTGTAAAAATACGACGCAGCCGATATATCAGGTTCAACAACATAACTGCCGAGTCCGTAACTTTGATGACCTGCAACTCTGTATCCGTTGTCATGTCTCGTATATGATATACCAAACTGTTCAAGCATCGAAAGCGTCATCTTAATATATGAACCTTCTGTTCTGCTGCCTGTCACATTAATGTCAAGCCCGGCATCAAGAAGTGTTCCTGCCATAAGAAGCGCACTTGTGAACTGGCTGCTTACCGTAGTATCAACCGTGACAGATGACAGATGTATATCATGTGAATGCATAATGAACGGAAAATGCCCCTCTTCTCCGAGGAATTCAAACTCAACTCCTCCGTCACGAAGAATTGTAAGCAGCGGCTCCATAGGTCTTTTAGCCATCTGCTTTGACGAATTCATCTCATAATCACCGCCTGCAAACGCAAGCATAACTGTGAGAAATCTTGCCGCAGTTCCTGCACTCCGCACATCAACTGAAGCAGTGTTATTGGGAATTACTCCGCCTGTACCCTGTATTACGACACGCTCATTATCCTCATCGATGATAAGTTCAAATCCGAGCCTGCCGAGGCAGTCCAAAAATGCTCTTGAATCATCACTGAACAAAACGCCGGTAAGCTCACACCGGCGTTCTGACATTGCAGCAAGCATCAATGCCCTGTTCGTTATACTCTTTGAGCCGGGAACCTTAACACAAAAAGGTCCCCTGTTGCAAAGCCGTTTAACCTCGTATGTATCATTAACCATCATATCCTTCTGCATATTATTCCGCATAGTACACCCAGTTCTCTTTTTTCTTCTTCTCTTCCGGATATTCTCCGTCTATATAGCCAAGCGCACAATGTCCGATTCCTTCGTAATCTCCTTCTATTCCAAGTGACTTAAGGAGCTCCTTGCCCTCAGGCATCTCAAACTCTTCCTTAGCTCTGTGTATCCAGCAGCTTCCAAGTCCCAGGTCATGTGCCGCAAGCATAAGGTTACCCATAACAAGGCTTCCGTCATACACATGTGTAGGACGCGATTTGTCAGCAAGAACAATAAGAATTACGGGTGCCCCGTAGAACGGGTCACTTGACGAACCCATTATCTGTGCATTCATCTTAGATATCTTATCCCTTAATTCCTTATTAGTTACTGCAATTATAATCGGTGACTGATAGTGCATTCCTGTAGCTGCACATGTTCCTGCTTCAAGAACCCTGTCAATGAGTTCCTTCGGAACCATGTCAGGCTTATATTTTCTGATACTTCTTCTTGTCTTAATAATGTCTAATGTCTCACCCATGCTGTTTCTCCGTTTCATAAAACAACTTTACCGAAAACATTTTACCACAACATAATTAATGCGTCTATGATACATTTTCAAACTGGGAATTATAAAGCTGTGCATAGAATCCGTTCTTTTCAAGGAGTTCCTCATGGCTGCCCTGCTCTACAATATCCCCGTCACGCATAACAAGTATTATGTCGGCATTGCGGATTGTCGAGAGACGGTGGGCTATGATAAAGCTTGTGCGGCCCTTCATAAGATTATCCATGGCGTTCTGTATCTGCTCTTCTGTTCTCGTATCTACTGAAGATGTAGCCTCGTCAAGAATTATCACCCTGTTATCCGCAAGAATTGCCCTTGCTATCGTAAGGAGCTGTTTCTGTCCCTGTGATACATTGCTTGCATCTTCGTTAAGTTCCATATTATAGCCGCCCGGAAGTGTTCTTATGAACTTATCGGCATGTGCTGCCTTACATGCTGCAATTACTTCTTCATCAGTTGCATCAAGGCGTCCGTAGCGTACATTTTCCATTATTGTACCCTTGAAAAGCCATGTATCCTGAAGCACCATTCCAAATGCGCTTCGTAAGTCTCTTCTGTTGTAGTCTTTAACATTATGCCCGTCAAGCATTATCTTTCCTGAGTTCACATCATAGAATCTCATAAGGAGCTTGACCATGGTTGTCTTTCCCGCACCTGTAGGCCCTACTATGGCTACTTTCTGCCCTGGCCGGACATTGGCGCTGAAATCATGGATTATGACATTATCCGGGTTATATCCGAACTTAACATGGTCGAACTCAACTGATCCTTCAATGACATGCTCTGATATATCAACCGGATTGGCCGCAGCCTGATCCTCCTCTTCCTCGCCAAGGAATTCAAATACACGCTCAGCTGCCGCTGCCATTGACTGTACCTGGTTAATAACCTGTGCAATCTGCTGTATTGGCTGTGTAAAGTTCTTTACATACTGGATAAATGCCTGTATGTCACCGACTGTAATTCTGCCCTTTACTGCAAGAATACCGCCGCAAAGTGCCACACCTGCATATCCGAGGTTGCCTACAAAAGCCATTATCGGCTGCATCATTCCCGAGAAAAACTGTGACTTCCATGCTGAGTCATACAGAATCTTATTCGTGCGGTTGAATTCATCAAGTGTCTCCTGCTCCTTATTAAAGAGCTTTATTACGTTCTGCCCGCCAAACGTCTCTTCAACCTGACCGTTTATATGACCGAGATACTCCTGCTGCTTTATGAAAAATCTCTGTGATTTTTTAACTGTAAATGAAACAAGCGCTCCGGATACAGGAAGGACAACAAGTGCTATAAGTGTCATAAGCGGTGAGATGCTGAGCATCATTATAAGCACACCTATAAGTGTTGCCGTTGATGTAATTATCTGTGTTATACTCTGGTTAAGTCCCTGACCGAGCGTATCAACATCATTGGTAATTCTTGAAAGAACCTCACCATATGTCCTGCTCTCAAAGTATTTCATCGGCATTCTGTTTATCTTCTGTGATATATCGCGTCTTAACTGATAGCATACCTTCTGTGTAACTCCTGTCATAAGCATGCCCTGCGCGAAATTGAATATTGCACTTACCGCGTATATTGCAAGTACAAATACAAGTATTCTGCCAATATATTCAAAATCAATACCGCCTGTTCCCTGTATCTTCGCCATAAGACCTTCTGCAAGACCCGTTGTTGCCTTACCAAGTATCTTAGGTCCCATTACGCTGAATACCGTTGATGCTGCTGCAAACAGCATTACAAGGAATATCTGTATTTTAAATCTGCCTATATATGACATAAGCTTCTTTATTGACCCCTTAAAATTCTTGGATTTCTGGGGTGGTACCATTGCTCCCGGACGTGGCATTTAATTTTCCTCCTTTCCCGCATTCTTAAGTTCTTCCTCTGAAAGCTGTGACATTGCTATTTCTTTGTATACCTCACAGTTCTCAAGGAGCTGTCCATGAGTTCCGATTCCGGCGATCCTGCCTTCATCAAGTACTATTATCTGCTCTGCATGAAGTATCGTACTTACACGCTGTGCAACTATAATCATGGTACTGTCGCGGACATTCTCACCAAGCGCCTTTCTTAATGCGGCATCAGTCTTTAAGTCAAGCGCTGAAAAGCTGTCATCAAATACAAATATCTTCGGATGCTTTGCTATTGCCCTCGCAATCGAAAGTCTCTGCTTCTGTCCGCCTGACACATTAGAACCGCCCTGCGCTATTCTGCTGTTATAAGTATCATCTTTTTCTTCGATAAATTCTGTTGCCTGCGCTATCTGTGCACACTGCTTCATATCATCATCAGATGCATCGGAATTGCCAAACTTTATATTACTCGCGATTGTTCCTGAAAAAAGCACCGCTTTCTGAGGAACGAATCCAATCATTCCCCTTAAATCCTCAAGAGACATATCCCTTATATCCGTTCCGTCTATGGTTATCGAACCTTCTGTAACATCATAGAGACGCGGAATAAGATTTACAAGTGTTGACTTACCGCATCCGGTACTTCCTATAATTGCAGTTGTCTGCCCCGGAAGTGCTTCAAAATCAATATTTTCAAGTACGCAGTCCTCTGCATTCGGATATCTGAAATTAACATGGTTAAATCTGACTTTTCCTTCTGCCTTATCTTCAACATGTACCGGATTATCAGGATTCTCAACCGAACTTACCGTCTTCATTACCTCATCAATTCTGTCTGCTGCAACCGCTGCTCTCGGAAGCATTATTGAAAGCATCGTAAGCATAAGGAATGCCATAACTATCTGCATCGCATATGTCATAAATGCAGTCATCGTTCCTACCTGCATTGTTCCCGCATCAATATGGTGTGCGCTCACCCATACGATAAGTACAGTTATGACATACATGATAAACATCATTCCCGGCATCATAAATGTCATTACACGGTTAGTAAAGAGATTGGTCTTAGTAAGCTCTGTATTGGCTGCATCAAATCTCTTCTCCTCTTCATCTTCACGTCCGAATGCCCTGATTACGGAAAGTCCGGTAAGAATCTCTCTTGATACGAGATTAACCTTATCAACCAGCTTCTGCATAAGCTTGAACTTAGGCATTGCGATTGAAGTAAGTACAAGCACAAAGCCCATAATAAGGAGTACCGCGAGACCTATTACCCATTCCATATGTGAACCGGTATTAAGCACCTTTATAATTCCGCCGATTCCGATTATAGGCGCATATGCAACAATTCTCAGCATTATTACTGTTACCATCTGTATCTGCTGCACGTCATTGGTACATCTTGTTATAAGTGATGCCGTAGAGAACTTATCCATCTCAGTGTTAGAAAATCCGACAACCTTTTTGAAAAGATTGCCGCGGAGTGTCATTCCCACACCGGCCGCAACACGCGAAGCAGCAAGTCCTACAAGCACTGTTGCGGCTGCCATAATAAGTGCAAGTCCAACCATCTTACCGCCGGCTGCAAGCAGATAATTCAACTGGATCTTATTCATATCCATTCCCGCATTGGCATCACACTGCTTTGCATAAGCAACTCCCATTGAACTTACAAGTGACGCCCCCATTGAGTCTATCATCTGTGAAGCCTTATTCTGCATCTGTATGACAGCATCTTTACCTGCAAGCCCTGCCTTTGCAGCCTGAATGAACTGCACTCTCTCATCGTCCTTTAACTGATAGTTAATCAGAATTGGGACAAGCAGTTCATTCTGCACAGCCGTAATATCTTTTTTCTTACTTATGTTAAGTCTGTAGATTCCATCCTCTTCCAGATCATACGACTTTTTCCAGAGTCCGGCCTGTTCATCTGTCATGAAAAGCTCAGCCTCCTCAAAGTCTGTCTGCGTCACCGACTGTGGCACTGAATACGCAATGCCGCCATTCTGTATTCCGGTATCAATGATATCCGATGTATACTGTGGCATCGCAAGGTCACAAAACGCCTGAACCGCAAGGAGTGCCAGAATTATAATTACCGATTTCCAATACGGAGCAAGATTGCGAAATATTTTTCCCATTGTAATTCCTTTCTGAATATAGTTACTTCGTTATTTTCATATTTTCATTGACAATGTTCTAATAGTATTTCATTTTTACAAATTACGTCAATACTAATGGACTACATTTAATAAATATATAATACTAATTGACACATTTATTAATATTATCTAAAATATATTAACGTAGTATAAATTTTTACACAGGAGGCTATAATGATTCAATTAAACAATTTTGCAAACAATGAAAATCTTAAGCAGATAGCTCAGATGGGCTCATACACTGTATATGAGCATCAGAAAGATATGAGCGTTGCACCGTCATATGCATCAGTTGCATATTTCATGCATGAGATGAATGTAAGAAAGCGTCAGGTTCTGTGCTGCCTTAACGGAACTTCCGTAAGAGTCCAGGCAGGCGCAATGCAGTGGACAGCCGGAAGCGTAGAATCAGAAACAGGCGTTAAGGGTGTAGGTGATTTCTTAGGGAAGGCCCTTAAGGGTGCCGTAACCAACGAATCAGCCGTTAAGCCGGTATATAACGGCTGGGGCTATCTCATGCTTGAACCTACATATAATTATATCATCCTTGAGGATGTTGCTACATGGGGAAGCGGTATTGTTCTTGATGACGGAATGTTCCTCGCATGTGATGCAGGTCTTAATGAGACAGTTGTTGCACGTAACAGTGTATCTTCAGCGCTTCTTGGCGGTGAAGGACTTTTCAACTTAAGTCTCAGCGGCCAGGGTATTGCTGTTCTCGAAAGCCCTGTGCCACGCGAAGAACTTTTTGAGATTGTCCTTGATAATGATGTTGTAAAGATTGACGGCAATATGGCTGTTGCATGGTCATCTTCACTTCAGTTTACTGTCGAAAAGTCTTCAAAGAGTCTGCTTGGCTCAGCTGTTAACGGTGAAGGTTTTGTTAATGTATATCGTGGTTCGGGACGCATACTCATGGCACCTACAGTCAACGGAACCACAATGTCAACATCTAATTCTCCTAAGCAGAATGCCGGAGTATCATCAAAGGGTCTCGTATCAAGCATTGCCAAGAGTGCATTAGATTTATAATTTTGTTACAATAACTTTGTTATCCAGTATATAACACCCAGTATCCAGCTGCTGACTATTCCATAGAGTATAACAGGACCGGCTATCGTGAATATCTTACATCCGACTCCGAATACCCAGCCTTCCTTCTTATACTCTATAGCGGCAGCTGCTACTGAGTTGGCGAATCCCGTTATCGGCACAAGGCTTCCGGCTCCGCCCCACTTTGTAATCGATGGATATATATTAAGTCCCGTAAGAATTACGCTCAGAAGAATGAGTGTAACAGTTGTCCACAGCGCAGCTTCATCCGCTGCTATTCCACAGCCCTTATATATCTCAAGAACCCCCTGCCCAACAGTACATATTATTCCTCCGGTAACGAATGCCTTTATACATTCCACGGCACAATTGTGTTTGGGCGTAATCTCCTCCACATATCCATTATATATCTCATCCCTGTCCTTAGAATCAAGTCCGTCAAGCATATCCCTACTCCCTTCTGATATTTCCTTCACAAGCAGCAAAATCATGTTATCATAAGACAAGCTTTTCCCACATCCAATAAATATATTCATGAATTAATTTTAATTTTTAATAAAATTCCAAACTTTTACTAATATTAATTTGTCTATATAATAGAAATTGAAAAATATACAATTATCCGGATATACAATATTTTTTATTTCCTTAAAATTCACAAAACGGAAGGAGCCATCTTGAATAAATACGATAAATGCGTGCAGTACATCCTTGATAATCAGATGCATTTTTACCGAATAGCATACTGCTATGTAAAAAATGAGCATGATGCTCAGGATGTTGTACAGAATACAATTATCAAAGCGCTTGAGAATATCAATTCTCTAAGATGTATAGGAGCCATAAGGACATGGTTCTACAGAATCCTTGTAAATGAATCTCTCAATTTTATTAACAGGACTAAGAAAGAGATTCCTTATGAACAATTTGACACCGAATATACCGACAGCTTCTATCATCCCGACGATGAGATTATGTCACTTGTGCTTGGACTTCCACAGGATATGCGTACAATAATTATACTTCATGTTTATGAAGAGCTTACCCTGAGGGAATGTGCTTCTATTGCACGCATCCCGCTGAGTACTGCCAAGACACGATATTATGCAGCACTTAAGCAGCTTCGCAACAGTATGGAGGATCACAATGAATAACCGGAATAATATCATTTTTGACAAGAGCAGGGAGGCCTACAATAATATGGTCATCCCATCAACGCTTAACAGCAAAGTAAAGGAGGCGGTTAATATGTCACCAGGCAGAAAACATACAAACAGCCGTATTATCATCACTGTAGCATCTACAGCTGCCGCAATAGTTATTCTTTTTATTGCAGGCGTCAATACAAGCACGGCATTTGCCGCAACACTATCTGATATTCCTATTATAGGAAGTATCGTAAAGGTCGTTACGGGACGCAGCTTCAGTGAGAAGAATGACAATGTTACAATCAATGTCGACATACCACAGATAGATGTTGATTCCACATCGGCATCAGATACCGCTCATGTCACAGCAGAGCAGGTCAATGCCATTATACAGAAAACTGTCGATGATTACATGCAGGAACAGCAGTCTGTAATAGACGATTACAAAAAAAGCTTTCTCGAGACAGGGGGAACGATTGATGAATGGAACCAGCGTACAATCGACCTTACAGCCAGATATGAAGTAAAATATCAGGATGACCGCTGCCTTTCATTGTATCTGTACATGTATATGTCAGCATTTGCATTTACTCAGGATAATTACTATTACAACTATGACTTTGCAGCCGGCCGTGAACTTACCCTTAAAGACATTCTCGGCGACGATTATATCAACATTGCCAACCGGTCAATAATTGACCAGATTACAGAGCAGGTGAATTCTGACTCTAATGCAATGTACTGGGGATATTATCCTGCCGGTTACAGCGGAACTGACACATTTGAGAACACTGACAAATTTACTACTATCACAGATGACACTTCATTCTATCTGAATTCCGACGGTGACCCTGTCATATGCTTTCCGAAATACTCCATCGCACCGGGTTACATGGGCGTCCGCGAATTCGTTGTAAAACGTCAGTCTAATTCATAACATACAGGCGCAGATAATATACAAGACTTCCTATGCCTTTTCCAAGTGCTATGCAAAGCACAGCCCATCCAAGACCTCCGGCTATCCTTGTTCTTCTCACAAGAACAGGGATAGCCTTTACCGTCTCAGCAAGACATACAGCAAAGCTCCCCACATATATACCCGACATCAGGCCAAACACTGCCGCTCCGGCTATTCCGACAGGCACCGGAATTTCATACAGCAGCCATATATTTCCAAGCGCTGCCCCAAGCATTATCATATCTTCATATAATCTTATGTGACTTGCCGTATTCGTAACTTTTGCATATCTGTTAATAAGACCGACGCTGGTTATAATTGCAAATATTCCCGCTGCCGATACAGCTCCTCCTCCGAGGCACAAGAGGCCTGTCATTATATATTTTAATACCGTCATTGAACATCCTCTTCCTTTCCTGACCTTCCGCCACGTTCAATAAGTGCATAATCCAGATCCTGCTCGTAATTATTCATCTCAACCTCTATCGGTGTAGGGTCATTACTGAAAGTCTTACTTCCAAAATGATTATAGAACACTGCTATTCCTCCGGTAAGTCCCACCGAATACATAAGTTCCATCCAGTTTGTATCCGTCTTTTCCTCTCCTGTTATCATTCCATATACTTTTTCAAAAATCTCTGTTGTCCCGACATCATTGTTATAGGCCATAATTGCATACCCGCTGCCAAAGAAAATCACTATACATATAAGAACTGTCTTAATAACATCAAGAACCGCCGCCATAGGATGATTCCGCTTTTTCTCGTCTATATAATCCACTATAAAATCTGCCTCTCCGATATTCTCAACCGAGGCCTGTGGATATTCCTTCTGTATAAGCTCAATTACCTTCATTGCGGATACACTGTATCTTTTCTTTTGTATATGCTGTTTTTTGGCATTTCTGTTACCTGCCGTGCTGTCTCTCCCATTCTCAGGTATCTTCATAATCCTTATTGTCTTAAGCTTATTTACAACTGTGCTGTCGGTACAGTATATACTTGCCACATCCCCGATGGTTACTTCCCTGCTGCCCACCTCGTTATTCCTGTCTAGTTTTATATAGATATTCTGATTCATTCTGATTCATATTCCCCCATTAACACCCATTTTTGTGACATAACAATTCTTCATGCAGACACAAATCCTGCATAATCCTCATTTTATTATGCACCAAAAAAGGCCCCGGCATACATATGCCGGAGCCTGATTATACAATATCTGTAATTATGCAATTAACAATTAATAGAATATGGAATAAAGCGTAACTGCACTTATCTTCCACTGTCCATCCTTATACATATAAGTAAATGTGGCACTTGTTGTTTCGTTAAAGTTCTTTGTCTGGCCTGACTTCTGCGCTCCCGTTCCTGTAACTCCTGCTGATATCGAAACCTTAACATAAGGACATCCGTCAGTTGTTCCGGAAGATGACTGTGTCGAGAACTTATTGAAATCAATACTCTTGACACCATAGCCATTTTTGTATGTATTAGATACAAACTTATCATATGCCGACTTAATGCTCTTTAACTTTGCTGCATTATCAACACACATGCCCTTAACTGAATCAAAGCTCTTGTTATCAATGGCTGCGTTGAAGAACGTCTTGAGATCCTGCTCTGCCGCTGCCATTCTGGCATCAAGGACATCCTCCCTGATATCCGTCGTTGTGATGACATAAGTATATCCTTCGTCTGAGCCGAACTGATAATCCTTATCAATATCCCTGTAAATATCATCAGTTACACGGATTCTGTGTTCGCCTGCAAACATTACGTCAATCTTATATACCTTCTTCGTTTTTTCTGATGATGACTTTGAATTATCTTTCTTATCATCTTCGCTGTTGTCAATATATTTGTCCGGCACTTCCACATCATCAATATAAAGTTTGGATGTTGCTCTTACCGTGAGCTTAACATTCTTTGATACTATATCTCTTGGACTTACCTTATATCTGTTCCAGAAGAGCATAAACTTCCCGTCGCGCACCAGCTCAACTGATGTCACAGATCTTGAATTGCCTTTTGTATAATATGTAACGTAAAACTTCTTGGCAATTTTGGAATCATAATCTTCATCTTCAACGACTTCATAGTTCGTTATATCCTTGGCATCTCTGTCTTCAAGTGTTTTGGCAAGAAGCTCCTTTGTAATGAAGTCTCCCTTAGGAAGATCCATATACTTAAACGCCTTCTCCCACTGTCCTTCCATAGATGCTTTGAAATAATTCTGCGCGATTCTCTTAGGACTGCTGAGTACACTTCCTGCTATTATGAAAATAATAACAAGTGCCGCAACTGCTGCTCCTGTAATAATTGACTTACGCTGCTTTGCTGACATTGGCTGCTTTGGTGCTGCAGGTGCCTGTACCTGTGGCTGCTGTGCCGTCATCTGCGGCTGCTGTCCTGTCATCTGCGGCTGCTGTGCCGTCATCTGCGGCTGCTGTGCCGCCTCCTGTGTACTCTCAGGTGCCTGTGGCGCTGTCATCTGCTCTGCCGCAGGTGCCTGTACTGTGTTGTCCTCCAATGGTGCTCCGCACGCTGCGCAGAACCTTGCATCATCTTCATTCTTAGTTCCACATTTTGGGCAAAACATGATTATCCTCCTCATATTCTAATATATACTTTGACCCTCTCTGTATGCGCATAAAATGCTTTATCTGCAGGCAAAATATCAGTTAAATTGTACCATACGCCATATCAAACTTCAACCGGCTCTTTTCAAAGTACTTACGCAAAGTACTTACACAACAGCATCAATATAAAGTTGAAATACGAATCAATATAATATATTATAAATACTGTAGACTATACATTCAGAAACGGAGATATTTATTTATATGTGGATTGCAGATAACTGGAAAGATTATGAAGTTATAGATACTTCCTGCAAAGAGAAGCTTGAAAGATGGGGAGATTATATCCTTGTCCGTCCCGACCCGCAGGTAATATGGGATACGCCTAAGACTGACCCAAGATGGAAGCGGCTCAATGGCCACTACCACAGAAGCCAGCAGGGTGGCGGAAGCTGGGAGTTCTTCAACCTGCCGGAACAGTGGAGCATAAGCTATTCAAGTGATACATTTAAGAAGCCGCTCAGATTCAACCTTAAGCCTTTCAGCTTTAAGCATACGGGACTGTTCCCTGAACAGGCTGTCAACTGGGACTGGTGCGGCAGTAAGATTGCACAGCGCAAGGCTGCAGAACCTGACCGTGAGATAAAGATTCTTAACCTCTTTGCATATACCGGAGGTGCCACACTTGCATGTGCTGCATCAGGAGCATTTGTGACACATGTTGATGCCTCAAAGGGCATGGTCGGATGGGCTAAGGAGAATGCTGCAAGCACAGGACTCTCTGACCGTTCAGTCCGCTGGATAGTAGATGACTGTATCAAGTTTGTTGAGCGTGAGATACGCCGTGGCAATCATTATGACGGAATCATCATGGATCCTCCTTCATATGGCCGTGGCCCTAAGGGGGAGATCTGGAAGATTGAAGATTCAATTCATTCACTTGTTCAGCTCTGCGCCAGACTATTAAGCCCGGATCCTCTGTTCTTCCTGATTAATTCATATACTACAGGACTGGCGCCGGCAGTTCTCACATACATGCTCTCTACCGAACTTAAGTCATTTGGCGGGACTGTAGACTCACAGGAGATTGGTCTGCCTGTAAGTTCTAACGGACTTGTACTTCCATGCGGTGCCTCAGGACGCTGGACTTCTTTATAATAATATTTTAATCATGATATTTTTTCCCTCAGTCTCAGCAGAATCCGCTTTTCGATTCTGCTGACCTGAACCTGGGATATTCCCATTTCCTTTGCAACCTGTGTCTGCGTCTGGTCTCTGAAATACCTCAGCAGTATCAGGTTTTTTTCATTCTCCGGAAGCTCGTCCAGAATCTGCTTAAGCACCATATGATTTATAAGCTGCTCCTTCTCATAGTCTGTCCATTCACACTCCGGAACAATTCCGGCTCCTGATGAGCCTCTGTCAGCCACACGGTCTATAAGTGTAATCTCATTGCCGTCAGACTGATATATTGTCTTATATATTGATTCAATCTCACTGCCTGCCTCAAGAGCCATGACAATATCTTCCTCAGGCACGTCAATAGCCCTTGCTATCATCTCCATTGACGGTTCCTCCCCCATCTCCTTCTGAAGCTGTTCCCTTGCACGCTGTACCTTTACAACAATCTCTTTTAACGAACGGCTTACCTTAATCATTCCGTCATCACGCAGAAAACGCTTTACTTCTCCAGTGATCATTGGCATGGCATATAGTTTGTGCTAAAAATTCTTTAACTGTATTTCGATATTTCCATTGACTATAATAATTTTATCTATTATAGTCTTAAGTATCATGTTTTTTTGTTTCTTGTCGATGCTATCCCAAACATCGGCAAGTTTTTTTATATTCTCATAGACAAACTCCTTTCTCTGTGCGTTAATTGCATTTTTGCTTTCCATGGTAATGCTTGATTTCATTTCTTTAATCTGCGATTCAAGTTCCTTAATCATTTCCAAGACAGTATCATTCCCATCAGCATACAGATTATACAATCTTTTTAACTTAATCTGTTCTTTTTCAAGCTGTGATTGCATAATTTCAAGCTTTGTAGCCTTTTCTTTTGGCCTGTAAGATGATAAATCAAGGGATATTTTAAGAATTTCTTTTTCTACTTGCTTTTCTATCTCATCCGCCCATTCAAGCGAATTATTGCAGTTTGCATTGTAGTTAGGCAGATAACTCATAGACTTGCTCCGGGACATACAGTATATCTTGTGCTTTCCGTTTGTCCACTTCTGATAGCGCATGGCGCAACCGCAAACACCGCAATAGCATAATCCGGTCAATAAATTAGGTTCAGTTTGACAAATTGCTTTAGATTTTGCCCTAGCTTTTCTTAACTCTTGTGCAAGATTAAACCTGTCTTTATCAAAAATAGGTTCATGTAAGCCTTGATAAAGTTTACCTTTATATGGTATCATTCCGATATTTACTTCACTTGTCAGGACTTTTTTTACTACAGATTCCAATTTAAAGCCGCATATATCTTTTATTTTTACATCCGAATAGCCAGATATAAACAATTCAAGCGCTTTTCTTGCCTGATCCGCACGTTCTGGGATAGGTATTAGTATGCCTTGTTCCTTACTGTAGGAATAACAATAAGGCAAATTACCGCCGCCCATCCAATAACCTTGTTTCACTCTCTCAAGCATGCCGCCACGCATACGCAACATCATGGTATTTTTGTCAAGCTGTGCAAATACAGCCATCATCTGAGTGTAAGCCTGTTCCATCGGACTGTTGTAACTGACAGAATCGTGAACGCACTTAAAAATGACATTATACTTTTGAAATACTTTCTCAATAAGATATATTCCATCAATCATATTTCTTGATAATCTGTCAAGCTTAAAAGCAACAACGCAACTTACTCTCTTGCGGCTACAATCATTCACAAGCCTTTGAAGCTCTGGTCTATCCATGTTTGTGCCGGTGTAACCATCATCAATGTACCAATCTGTTATCACAAGCTCATTTTTTCTGCAATAGTTTTCAATATCCCTTTTCTGGCTATCAAGTCCGTTGCCCTCAACAGCCTGTTTTTCAGTAGATACTCTCATATAAGCAACACATTCCATATATTTTACTCCTTATAAAAATGTGCCGCATTTATCACGTTATACGGCACATTGTAACACATATTTACTTATTGTCAATTATCTCGGCAATTATCTTTAGCAAGCTGTCTGAAAGAGTTATGTTTTCTGTTTTCACATTCTCTCCGTTTTGAGTAACCTTAATCATTATATCCCTCCAACTTACTTATTTTACTTTTGATTTTGATTATCTTACGATTAATCGTCCTATCACACACGGACAGCCGCATTGCAATTTCTGTAATACTTCCGCCCTGTGATAGTAACTTAAATATCCTTAATTCTTCTTCTGTGAAATTGGCGTTTTCGATTATTTTGTCAAGTTCCGGCTTAGTAAGTTCTGACAACCTCATAAGCCATGCTCCTAATCTTCTACCTCTACCTTGCAAAACCTCTCATGTTTAATTAATCCATTTCTATATCTAAAGATATACTGAAATACAGTGTTAGGTTTTACGCCTGCTTTTCTTGCCAATTCAGCAGCAGAATCTGCAACTATTATTGGCAACTCATATTTATCTCTGCTTAATTCCAACCATAAGACCATCGTATTTTACCTCTGAGACTTTAAAAGCCGATTATCACGCCGCCAATAATGCTCGCTGTTATCTCTCTTTGAGCTTTTAGCTTTTTTATGAAACATTTGCCAACATTTTTGACATATCTGCCCTTGTGGTCTGTCAATAGGTTCTCCACAAAAGTAACATAAGTGATTTTCTCTGCGGTATTCTCTTATATTCTGCTTATTTTCGTTCCTTTTTCTATGAATGGCATTATCTTTACTTTGGCATATTACACACTTTGCTTTGCCTTGCGCAGCCTTTCTTTTTCCACACCTTGTACATATCCCGGCTTTCTTACGTTCAGCATATAAGTTCCTTGAATATTCCTTGAATGTTTCGCTGTATTCTTTTTGTTTATCATCACTTATTGGGTGCCTAGCTCTGCGTTCTGCTTGGCGTGCCAAACATTCAGGACACATCTTTTCATCTCCAAATAGTTTATTTTTGCCACATTCCGGACATATTCCAATTTTTCTAAAAAATTGCCTACTTTCTCTTTGGTAATCTGTATATTTTTTCCTATATTCTTCACAATAATGTGTTCTCCCTTCTTCGAGCGGTTTTCCACATCTCACACATAAGCATAACTCTTTACGCTTATCATACATTTTCTTCCATGCTGGTATCTTTTTCTGTTCTTCCATAATCATTAGGGAGTAAAGCTAGCTTTAATTGGTCGACCAAACCTCTTTACCTCCTATTTTCTTAATTTTTCAATACGTTCTTCAATGTCCTTTGGTATATCAAATATGTCTGTAGCGTCCTGTGATACGTTCTCCTTGCTTTTTCTATCTTCAAGCATGGAGTTTATCCTTTGTAGATTTTTAGAAGTTATTTGAGCCGAATACGAATTAGCATTATTTTTCTCAATTAAAGCTCTTACTTCTGGTGGCATCTTAGAAAGTTCCTTTGCACGACAAACCACTGTCCTGTAGCTTCTCATAAAGTTTGATTGCGTGACCGCCTTATCCTCAGCACCAAGCATAGCCCATTCTGTTAGGCATCTTGGCTGCCCTACTGCCTGTTGCACAAGCGGCGGAAGTTTTGCAAATTCCTCATCAGCACCATACAGCCCATTTCTTATAGCTTTGCTTACAAGTGACCAAGCTTCGAGTTCTGTAAGCTCTTGCGGGTTCTGAATTGTGTGAAGTTTATCAACTAACTGCCCTATACTCGGTGCAAAACCGCTTGTATCAGTAGTCATATATGCTTTAAATGCCGCCATGACAACATTATTATCATACTCGCTTAAACACATGAGCCACGCATTTACCGCCGCTTCTCTGCTGGGTGGATTGTAATTAGGATATACAGCCTGTGTCATGGCAAGTAATTTCCTTACTTCTGTTTCTGTCATAAGCTACAACCCCCAACCGCCTAAAAATTCTTTTGTGCTGTCTTTCCGTTTAATCTGTTGATTCAGATAGCTTTCAAATTTAGATCCAAACAAAGTATCAGGTCTTAAATACTTCTCCTGTTCTGTCCCAAGCCATTCATCAGCTTTTTTACTGATAACTGTATAAAAGTCCTGCTCTGTATATCCCTCATTAAGCCTTGCATTGATGTGCTTCTTAGTATTAGGAGTATTGTATCTATATCTTGTATTACATTTATTATTTAGATAGTTAATAATATTTATATATATCTCTTTATTTTTATTATTATCTATATTATTAATAACAGTATCAGATACAGATACAGAATCAGTATCAGAATCAGAAACAGATGTTTCCATAGTCTCTGTATACTCTATAGATACAGTATTGTTTTTCATGGAATCAACCATATCATTAACATATTTTCTAAATTCGTCAGATTTAATATGTTTAGCAACTCCTAAAACCCCTGCCAAGACTTTCTCTGATTTGCTCCAATTATATTTATACCAATGTAATATCAGCACTTCTTTAGTTTCTGAATCAAACTTAATAACCTTGTGTACCTTATCAAACCTTTCTAATAGTCTGATAATAGTATCTTTGTTATAACCTGTCTGTCTTGTCATTTGTGAATAACTAACCTCATAACACCCACATATATTTGTCTGTGGATTTGTTAGCAAATATATGTAGAAATACTTGTCCTCTGGCGTAAAATCATCTTCAACCTTGTTGTCGGTCCAAAATGATAATTGAACATTTCTGTATATTGCCATATTATTGCTCCTATTCTTCAAGTTCTGTCACATTGTTACTTCACTAAATCGTTGATATTAACTCTGAATCCGTCAAATTCCTTGCCTTTACTTCTGACATAGGCAGATGTATCAAAGAACATCAAGTTGCCGCTATTGTCCGTTGCCATACTTACACCATTTCTTGTAAGACTGCCTTTGAGTAGGTCAAGTAGAATCTGTATCTCCTGCTTTGTTTCGTCTTTCATCACTCACTTTCCTTTCTCAAATAATCCATATATCCCATAGACTGATTAAGAACATACACCGATACAGCATTTGTAAGCCTTTCAATAAGTTCTCCACTATCCTTATTCAAGTTGTAAGCATTTCTTACAACTTCGCCAATCTGTGTATATTGTGCCTTTCCTTGGCTATTTATCCAAGCTGTCAAGTCCATAACAGATTTACTCTCAATCTTTTTACTCAAAAAGTCAGTTAATTCAAACTGTCCGTCTTGCGTCATACTGTATCTCCTATAAAATCACTTAACCTCATTTGTGCCATTTCGGTATCTAACCTCTGCTTTGATACCTTGTAATAGTATTCGTCAAGTTCAAATCCAACAAATTTATGGTTAGTGTTATAGCAAGCAATAAGACTACTTGCACTGCCAACATGAGTATCAAGAATAATGTCATTAGGCTTTGCGTATCTGTTTAACAGCCACTCATATAGTGCTACAGGCTTTTGGGTTGGGTGCATTCTGCTTTCGTTAGTATTTCCTTGTGGGATATGTCTAAAAATTTTTGCATTATCATTAAATGAACACCAAGCATACTCACACATCGCCATAGAAAAGTCTTCCGAAATATTCTTTTTGTCCCACACAATAAAGCACCTTGTTGGTGGCAGATTAAAATAATTACCGCCCCATATAATCTGATTTTTACTAACCCTAAATAATTCTTCAAAATATTCCTTGCTTGGAGCTATATCCCAGCGCCTAATATCTTGCTTTAATTCTGCATTTCCATTAGTCTGATACTTTTTCGACCAAGTTCCGCCTGTTCTGCAACATTTAGAGCTAGGGATAGTCCTCACTGTCAATATGGTATTTGTCGAACCGTCCTCCAAATCTACCTCGTTTTTTCTTTTCCCATTCATCGGATTGCCCCCCCGAATGGTGGGTCAACAATCGCAAGGTCAAAATACTTGTCAGGAAATTCTTTCATTCCTTGCATACAATCCATGTTGTAATATCCAAAATCTAACATTTCTCTTACCAAAAGGAAACCTCGGTTTTATGTCGCGACAACCTATTCCTTTCTTTGATTTTTAGTTAGTTATCTTCTTTTCTTTCAAAGTTCTCGCAAGGTACATCAAGCAAGCAACCGCATTTTTCAATTTCTGTCACTCCCCAATATGTCTTATATCTGTAAGAGTTTTTGCATTTAAAGCAGAAATCCTTGCCATTGTTCAGTTTGCAACTTGTCTTTTTATCTTCCAGTTTTTTCCCAAGACTCTCATTTATCCTTTTAAGTTCCTCGACCTTTTTCTGCGATTTCTCAAAATCTTCAATGAGCTTATTGTATTTCTTCTTACTTAAAATCTTCATTCTGAATCACCTGCTTTCAATAAATCCATAAACTTCTCATACTGTTTCTGCGATACTTTGTTGTGCTTCTTATCGTCTCTAATTTCGATTTTAAGGTGCTTTTCAGCGATAGAGGATAATTCCCTTGCTAACACCTTTTTGCCTTGTTGTATGCCCTGTGTGTAGGTTTTAGGCTGTTTATATTGTCCTGATATAACCTTGCCTAATCCTTGGCCTCCGGCTGTAACGTTATACATCTGAAACCCCTTATCAGCGAATGCCTTGATAGTACTGATTTCTCTATCGTCTAACTCCGACTTAGGGCATGTCTTATAATCGAGTTTCCAACCATACGGATTTTCAGCCGAATAAAAGCCGTGTTTTTTAAGACTTAGCGCTATATGGTCATACTCACCTAAATGTGAAGCACACCTCTCTAAAAGGTTTACCGCCTGTCCTACATAACTTCTGCGTATGCCTGCTTCATCAGTTCGGGTAAAGGCATATATACCGCTATTACGTGGAATTGTGGGGCATATATCCTTTATGCGTTTTTCTCTTTGAGCTTTCATTGCATATATCTTTCTGTAATTAGGTTGTGCCATTGTTTTTCCTTTCTAGAACAGCCGTTATTGACTGCCCTATAATCAACCAACTCTTAGTTAAATGGTAATTCCTCACCAATATCATCAGGGATTGACATAAAGCTATCATCGGGTTTTGGCTGTGGTTCTGCACTGTTGCCACTCGAATTTTTACTGTCGCAAAATTCCAACTTAGATATGTTGCAATCGTTGGTGTAGACTGTGTTTCCGTCTTTATTCTTGTAACTGCCTGTAGTCCATTCACCGATAACTGCTATCTTTGAGCCTTTAAATACGTGCTTTTCTACTGTTTCAGCAATCTTGCCAAAAGCCACACAATTAATGAAATTTGCCTTATCATCTTTCTTCTTAAAGTTCTTGTCAACGGCAAGTGTAAATCTTGCTATTGCCATTGCATTTTCACCCTGTGAATATCTAATCTCAGGATCTCTAGTCAATCTGCCGATTAATGTTACAATATTCATTATCATTATCTCCTATCTGTTTAATTTCTAAAAAGGGCACTCATTAGGATTAGCAAGTACCCATTCCTTGTTGCGCTCCGCAACATCTACATTTGCCCCACGAGCGACTTTTTTCATCTTCTCAACGAAACTACCGCTATCAGCATTTTCTGCTGACAGATGACACATAATGACGTTCTGCAAGCTGTCTGAATGATTTGCCTTAACAAAATCACAAGCCGTGTCAATACTTAAATGACCTCTGAAAACGTGATTAGCTTTGCCTGTGTTATCCCTGTCTATTAAATCCTTATCATAATTCACCCCTAAGAGAATGTGGTTTATGTCTTTAAATCTCCACTTGATTAGTTCGCAATCGGTTATGTAAAGCATTCTCCCCATTTCCTTGTGAGTTATCAGAAAGCCATATATCGGGCAAGGTTCACCATTTGCGTCTGTATGTGTCCAATTTCCGTCTATTGTTGTTAGGTCAAATGTTCTTACAGTAAAATAAGAATTTGCTAGAAACTGGTTCATAAGCAAGGTTTCGTATGGTTTACATACGGGAATACCAATAGTTTCAAAATCTTTTACCGACTTGCTGTGGTCAAGGTGTTTATGGGTGCATAACACACCCACAATATCTTTAATGTTCCAATCTAAGCCTTTCTTGATTTCCTTAATTGGTATTCCACAATCAAGGATAAGTGTTTCTCCGCTGTTGGAAATTAGCAGATAACAATTCCCGGCTGACGAAGAACCTAAACATTTTAATTTCATAAAATTACTTCCTTAATACTTAATATTCATATTTCCGTGTTCATTAACCCAGTCAATAGCTTCTGCGTATGTCACGCCATTGTTTTTCAAGATGTAAAGCAGATTATGTAATTTAGGATGTGTTTCTTTCAGCCTTAAAAATCTGCTTTCTTTCTCTAAGTGACATCCGAATCCGCATAGTACACAGCCGGTTCTTTGACATCCTGTTGTTTTCAGTAATGGTCTTTCCTTATCAAAAATTCCAAAATCCGCAAATGACATCTGATTTTCACATTGCCCCATAGCTTCGTAATCTGTAACTACTTCGCCATAAACGGAACATATAGGCAGATTGTTTTCTTTGATATAAAGCAACACGTCCTGTTCAGTCCAAAAGCTCATAGGGTTGCTCGTTGGAATTTTCAAGTCAAATCCATTGCAACCATTCTGTAACCATTGTGAAGTCCTCAATTTACTTTCACTAGCCATTTGAGCAGTAATAGGTACTCTGCCTGTATCTTTGTTGTATTGGTGCATGGGCTGTTTCTTCATTACCTTGCAACATTGATTAGATACTTCAAATGGCGCATTTAGCATAAATAAGTACTTTGACCTGTCATACATACTGCCAAAATCTTCACACTTGACACCGAATAACTGTTTTACTCTGATAGGCGCTTTCAGAATTTCGCTAGGGATATTCCCCATCTTTAAATCCACAAAGGCTTTGTTTTCCTTGTCCGCTCTCCTGTCTATTCCTATCAAGTCCGCTATTCGATAAGCAAACGGAACCTCTGTCTGCCTGTCTGTCTGTCTGTCTGTCTGTCTGTAAGGATTTTAATGTATTTTCTGCTATCTGCAATACATTCTGAAATTTCTTTTGAGAAAAGTGGAAACCCATACTTTTCGCAAACTTCCGCAAATGAAATCTTAGGTTTTAAAATCACAAGGTTATCAAGAGTCTTCGCAAACTGCTTTAACTCTGGATATTGTGTCGGAACATCTACGAATACAAAAGGGATATTTTTATATCCGCAAACTTCTCTGATTATGTGTCCTAAAACTGTACTATCCTTGCCAGCGCTAAATGACAGATACACGCCATCTTCGCCAAATTCATTTACCCAGTTCCTTATTCTCTCTGCTGTCATTCTGACTTTTATATTCAGCGGCAATGCCTGCCATTGGTATAATTCCTGCATTGTGTGTTTTGCCATACTCACACCTCGATTTCATCATCCTGTGGAAACTGAAAAACATCATTGTTGATAAAATCTACTTTTGATGGCTGATTTTCTGCTTGCACCATAATGCCATATTTCTTCAATCTTTCAAATTCCTCTGCTACATCTTCTGAAATATCAACATTCTGCATTACGATAGGCATACCGATATATGCTTCTCTAAGCGTTTTCATAGCCTTAATTGCCTTTGCTTCGGTGGAATAAGTCGCTATAAGGCTGTTCATAAACACTTCCGGTGATTCTGCGACATTTTTAACTGCAACAATTCCATAATTCCCACCGCTATTTAATATTGAAAAAACAAAATCTTCATAAGGAATATCTGTTTTTCCGGTCTGTGATATCACTCTCATATCAGCCCTCCTCACTCTGCATAAATGGTGGTAATGTGCTATCTTCTGCCTGTTCTTCGGTTACTTCTGTGGCTGTGCAGTCGATAATGTCTGATTCGTCAAAATATACGCTATTTGCGTTCTGCTCAATATCATTTTCAGCTAACTTCTGTGGGTCGGTTTCAATCTCCATTCCACTTAAGAATGTGTTCTGTTGTGTTGGATTTTCAAAATCTAACTCAATATGCTTGCAAAGCCTGTGAAGTACAGTTTTCTTATACATCTCACCTGTGAAATTCTTCCAAGCTGGGCTATTGCTTGCCTTACTTGACTTTCTTGTGTTTTCAAGGTCTGCAAGACTCATTGTGTCATACTGCATACCACCATCAGCATATAAGCAAACGGCAAACGCACCGATTATTTTTCCGTCATTGAATGGTAATGGCTTAAAATCAAAAGTTTGTTCTCCGCTTACAATCTTTTCCTCAAAGCTGTCTCCCTCACGAACCAGCTTTGCGTAAATATCCTTAATCGGTCTGATAGAATACTTCTTTGCCAATTTCTTAGCACCTCTGTAATCCGTCTGATAGTTAAGCTGATTCCCATAAGGCACCAAGTAGCACTCCTTTGAGTAGAAATCCAAGCCAAGATAAGCACCTTTTAAAAGTCCTGCTGTGAGCTGTGACTGGCTGTATTTCTGTAAGGACGGATTATCGTTAATAAGTGCCAATGCGTTCTGCACAAATCTTGCCTTATTAAAATCCTTTGGAAGTGCTTCTGACACACTATCCAACTTTTCAGTAAGTGCTAAACTGAATGTTTTCTTTTCTGCAACTGCTGTATTCTCTGCCATAATTAATCCTCACTTTCTTCAAACTCTTTTAACTGTTCCGCTAACTTCTTGCACTCATCCGCAACATATTCTTCGGTGCGGATAACATCATCAATCGAATATTTACTCTCAACCATTTTTCGTAGTTGATACTCTTTTCTATGGCTCGGAAACTTCTGCATCGCATAATCCAAATCCGACTTATCTCCTGCATGTCCGCAATCAAATCCGAACCACCATAAATCGCTCTCGATTGGATAACTTGAATGTTCTCCACCGCCTGCGTATGTAATTCCACCGTGACATTTGAAGTATGCTTCAATGCGTATTCTTTCATCTTCGTCAAGGCAAGCACCAAGCAACGGAAATATTCCACTTATTTCTCTATCTCCTATGTCAGATTTCTTGATTTCAAGGTAATCATCATATCCTTTGCCATATAACTGATGAATTTTTGGAACACCTACATATCCGCACCTATGCCCCATAGCACCGAATGTAACAACACATTTATATCCTGCGTGTTCAAACTCACGCTCTACAATATATCTATCATTCATAGTGTTTATCCTTCCACAATCTCTAATTTCTCACTATCATTAACAATCAGCATAATCAACTGACTATCCACCATTTCAGCAACTTTCTTCTGATTGTCTGTACTAAGGCTTTCAGAATCATCTAAAACAATAGGTACCGATATGCCACTAATCTTCTGAATTGAATTACAAATATCAACTCTGCCTAAAATCCTGTTACCCTTGTTAGACATAGTTGTTAAAATGCTCTTTCCGTCAACAGTAGGTATGCAACAACTCTTGTAACCACCAGACTTTGTATAAGTAAACAACTGCCACTTAACCAAACCGAAATGACTATTTACTGCTTCTGTCAAGGCTTCATTCTTTGCCTTGTCTAATTCATCAAGTAAATCAAGAATTTTCTCCGCATTAGCCTTATTCTGTTCAGAATCAATCCTTGTCTGCTTTAATTCTTCAAGTCGCTGTTCGTCTGCTGCCGTATCAGACTTTGCAATCTGGCTTTCACATTCTGCTAACTGCTGCCTTAAAGCTGTTTCCTGCGCCTTTAATTCTGCTTTGACTGCTGAAATATCGTTAGCCCTGTGCATAGCCTGCTCCTTTTCAGCTATCTGCTGTTCAAGTGCTTTGTATTCTTCTGTGGCTGTCACGTCAATTTCCTGTGGAAGTTCTGATAACTGCTCTGTAAGGACTTCAATAGCCGTATTCAGCATCCCAAGGCTTTCCTTGTGCTCTGGCAACTCTGCTTCGAGGTCTGCAAGTGTTTTCTTCTCCTTGCTCAATCTGTCTGCGTAAAGGTTTCCGTTATCGGTGATAGCCTTTAGCGTGTCAGCCTTGTGCTTCTTGAAGTCAGCTCTTAACTGCTCTTTTTTATCCTCGCTGTATTCATTGCCACAGTAAGGGCAGATAAGGCTGTTCTCATCAAACTGGCGGTTATTCTCCTCTGTCCACTTCTTACGTTCCGCATTGAGGTATCCGGTTATGCTCTCAATAGTCTGCTTCGACAATTCAATGCAGCGTTCTGTCTCACTGATAGTCTTTTCTGTCTGCCTAACAAGGAACTGCTTATCAGAAATCTTGTCCTCAATCTCTCTCCTAGCCTTAATATTGTCCTCATTAGCCTTGCGTGACATATCACTAAGTTCAAACTTAAGATTAAGAATATCTGAACTGGACTTGTCATATTCAGCCATCAGCTTGTCGTTGTCGGTCTGCTTTGCCACACAATCAGCAATCTGCTCTTTAAGACTGTTTTTCTGTAATTCAAGGTCAGATACATCAATAGACTGTTTTAACTGAATATCTCTTTCCTTTTCCTTAATCTGTCCGTCAAGAATAGGCAAATCCTTTGTGATTTTGGTCTTTGTAGCCTTATTCATAGCAGATAATTCTTCAACTGTATACTTATTAAGTAAAGGAACTAACTCGGCTAATTCAGATTTCTGTGAAGCTATATCAAGGTCTGTAACATCTCCCACAAGACCGAATAAGTATTCACGCATTTCCGCTGGCTTCTGATTAAGAAATGCGTTCACATTGCTGCACATCTTAAACACATTCATATCAACATCAAGGTATGCGTTGAAATCCTTTAATGTCTTAGACACATCGTTGATGAAATACTTGTTATCGTCCTTATAACTGCTGCCATCCTTACTGTAAGTACGCTTCTGTACTTTCTTCATAGTTATTTCTTTTCCGTCAACATCAAGTGTAAGTTCAACACTTGTGTCCATATCATCAA